>Ga0265332_10000326_pt1 | contig 36675 bp, 58 predicted proteins | sample 41926metaG_FD_202084 | JGI IMG/M metagenome (GOLD analysis project Ga0265332, IMG submission 202084) | Rhizosphere microbial communities from Carex aquatilis grown in University of Washington, Seatle, WA, United States - 4-19-26 metaG | ecosystem: Host-associated > Plants > Roots > Rhizosphere...
CACCGGCTTCCGTACGCTGCAAAACTTCAGCCGCGAGCATCTCGTTGATCGCGGCAGTCGATTCCGCTGTTGTCCAGCCCAAAGCCTCAACCCTGGCCACCAGCGCCATTGGCTGATTGACTTGACCACCGAGTGACGCGAAGGCGCCCCTCACCCGCTCTTTCACCAAGGCGATCCGGCTTGCATTTTGGACAGGGTTAAGTAGGTGGTCTGCCGCAGCAGCCCATGCAAACTCTTCACTGACGCCTATGGCCACGAGACCAGGTACGCCGTCAACCCGATGCTGGGTGCCTTCAACGCGAATGCTCGCGTGTGGGAAGATGCTTAGTACAGCTTTCTTGTTTTCGTTCACTCTGGTTCCCTTTACTGGTGGGTGATGTCGCCTGACATCGTTTTCACACTGCCTCGAACCGCCCCACAGCGCACATCCCCGGACATTGTTTGAACGGACCCGGCTACATCGCCGCACTTCACGTCGCCTGACTGAGTGGACAAATCACCAACATTGCCAGCCACATTGATCGCGCGGCAGGCGTCCACCGATAGCGATTCCACGTTGCCATTGACCTCAATGTGAACTTCCTTCGCATCAGGCGTAACGTCCTTCCCATCAATCGTTACCCTTCCATTCACAACTGTGATGCTCCCGTGACCCGTGTAGGTCACGCCATTGATGATTACGGTGTTCAAAGTCTTTCCTTTGGTCAGATTTCGGTTGCAGCGAATGTGTAGCGGCCACGACCTCCAATGGCGTGCCCATCGCGCTCGGCCATGAAACGGGCCTGCTTGTTCGCGTCTGCCTTGCCGGTGGCTTGGATGCCTGGATAGCTGATGCCGTCCGCCTCATCCCAGGCCGGGTGTTCAAAGCGCATAACAACATCAAAGGTCTTGTGGGTCTTTGTTGTCTTCGTGCATTGCGCCTTGGGAATGCCCAATGCCCGCTCGACTTCCTGCAGCGTGCCCACGGTTTCAGGCTTGTCGTAGCCATGCGCGAACGCATAGAACTTGCCGCTGTTGAGTACCCCGATACGGGAGTCAAGCTGTGCTGTGTGCATGGTGCGTTTCCTCTCAAATTTCGTAGACCAAGTAATCGACGTTTGATAGCTTCACTAGACGCACCAAGTGGCCACGTGCCCGTTTAGCTGCAGCTTCCGACTGGGCAATCGTCTTGGCGTTCAATCCAGTGACGCGACCACCTTGGTTGTAGACTTTCCCGTCTATGGTTCGTTGACCGCGTTGCTTCATGGAAGACGCTTCCCTGGTTGATTTGATGCCTAAATTATCGCCGTTACCGGTAACGGTGTAAAGCCTTTTCTACCCAGAACAAATACTTTTCGTGCAAAGCTTGGCGCACGGCATCTGCTTTGTCCTTACACACGCCCGCCGCAATCAGAGCCTCAACCTCGGCGTGCTCCCCAGGCTCCAGCAGCGCCTCAACGCGCAGTTTGCGAGCGCGGATCACTGCCTGGCGCTTAGCGCCAGTCGTGTCCTTTCCACGGGGTTTCTTCTGCTCTGTCAATGTTGACTACCGGCCCATCTGTGGGCTGTGATCCGGCTGCAGGTCGCCAACATGCCCCCGCCCATTCTTGTATTGAATTCTCAGCGTGGGGTTGTTTTCTGTTGGCCTGCCGTCCAGATCAGAGATCTGGTGGATGATGCAGGTGTTCCTGCTGATTTTCTGCACTGCGAAATCGTCATCCATGTCCAAAATTGGGCCTCGGTAGTCTCCCTTTGAAGGGTCCACTTCATCCAGAGCAAAGCCTTTTTCCCGCACAACTCTCACCCATCCATCCCTGAACTCTGCTGAGGAATCCAACAATTTGGCGTGTAGACGCAGGTCGTTCATGATCTTGATATCGGTGGTGCTGGCCTGGCGCTCTGGCCGCATCAAGAGTTTGGCCAAGCGCTCGAATCCTTCAACATAGCTGCGGCGCTCCTGCAGTGTCATAGGGCGGCTACGTTCGGCTTCCAATATTTCGCGGGCCTTCGGCTCCTTGACCCATTCCCCGGTTTGTAGCTCATTGCTATAGATGGCTTCGGCACCGCGCCGGTAGATCGACACTTGGTCAGCCAGCTTGTCGCGCTCGATGCGCTCCAATGTGCCAGGCATACCGTCGAAGGCTGCTTTGTGTGCCTCGGGTGTTGTCATTCGCGCAGTGCCTCGGTCGGCCTTCTGTTCCTCATACCGTTGCATGATGCCTTGCTGACTGAATAGCTCACTTACGGCCAGGGCTCGTGCGTCGATCTTATAGCCTGCCGCGCGTAGGCTCTTCATGGTTTCGCCAACCTTGTTGCTGTCGCGCATGGTGCCTTCTATCACGATATTCACGCGCCGTGCCTTCGCCTCGGCAATAGCCATTTCAATCCATTTGCCGCTGTCGCGGTCGGTGTAGAAGGCGGCTGTTCTATCGTCGGCTTCCATGAGTCTGGCATATTGCGGGTGGTATCCGCGCAAGTCGTCGCCAATGATCTGAATGGCCCCGCCGTGCGGTTCGAGATCAAGCGTAGCCGCCGCAACAGCCGCACTCTTTCCTGCCCCTGGTTGCCCACCGAAGATCACTGCAATTGGGCGATTTGAGGGTTTTGCACCCGCGAAAAGATCAGACTTTATGTCCTGGTCAAAAGTCGCCTGGTGCTCGGCCTCACTGAGGCAATATTTGTCAGCGTCCATGTATCATGGCTGCAATGGTGTGGTGTTCAGCGCGCCAAGCGCGTACCACTGCCCCATATTCGGTACGAATCCTGGCAACTACCGCATCATCGGTCACGTGAAACGCACCGCGCTCCTGGGCCAGCTTGGACCGGTAAGCGCGCAAACCAACCAGGTGGTCGGCATCCGGCACTTCCTTGGCAGCTTCCTCGGTGATGCGGCCAGTGCAAATTGCCATCATGTCGGTGATGACTTCGCGTGCACATTCAAAGGCTATGGCTTGGTCTTGCGTCCATTGTTTCGCGGATCGCTGTTCACCGTCTTGACTTTGCTGTTCAGTCATATCTCTCATTCAGTTATTCTGGTCACAATGTTTAATTTGGAAAATTAACTCGCCATAGATGTTGTTTCCGATTTTGATGATTCAGCAAGCAACGCAAAAGACACCCCAACCACACCGCTCACATCCATACATATTTGGAAGACAACCTCATCGAGATTGAGCCAACTCGGATCAATCAAAAATGCGATCACAACCACGGCAAGCGCGGGGCCAAAACCAATGAGACACAGCACACTCCTCATAGACCAACTAGATTCAGTCGCAATTTTCATCCCGAGCACAGCCAAGGCGGGAGCAAACGCAATGAAAAGCTCTAAACTATTCATGATGGTGGTTTCCTAGTTTTGCGGTTGAGGCGTGGCACGCCAGACTTCTAGCATGTGCGCCATCCAATCAGGACCGACCCGATCTACTGCGTAGGCAATGGAGTCACCCGGAACCAGTTCGCGCATGCGCCCCGAGGCCAATGCCACATACAAGCGCTCTCCGGTTGACAGTGCGCCCACGCGGTCGTAGTTGCCTTCCCAAGCCTCGCGGGCAATTTCATCCAGGTGCTCAAGCTGCGCCATATTCTGCTTTCCTTGGCATTTAACGGGTTGCTTCATGCATGGCCCAGTAATGGGTTGCCACCCGGTCTTTGTCATTGAGCGCCTGCAACTCGGTTTCGGTCATGCCGACAAACTCGGACATGAAAGAGCCCTTCGCGTCCTCGATAACTTCGGCCCGCTCGGATGCACTCAGGCCGCTTGCAGGCAAGCCGTTGCAGTGCCAGCTTTCCACGCGCTCACCAATGGACCTGATGTTGAAGGGATTCTTTTGGATTGCGGCAGGGGAGACGGCGTAATTCACGTGCTTTCCTTGTGTTCTGTTCAGTACGGGGCGGAATCAGGAGTTTGGCGGGGTGTTCTCAGCCCGCAGAGCCTTGCAAAACTGCCGCAGATACTCGGGCGCACTTGCTCCCCAAGATGGTGGACTGACTGCATCGTCAGGAACCTCCTCGCCCAACGACACAAAGAACTCGCGCTCGACCGCGCCAAGGCATTCATTCCGTCGGATCAGGTTGCTGACGTTCATCAGGATGGTGGCGTCATTGCGTGCATTGACGCCGATGTGGAGCATGTCGCCAAGAGCTTTACGGAGTGGTTCTTCGGTCGTGTCCATGCTTTCCTTTCAGACCAACGGCTTCCTGGAAGACAATTTCCAGCTCAGCAAGGCAAATAGGAAAAACACAGGCGTCATCAGTAATGCGAATGTGATTTGATATGGCAAATTCGTGTTTGTCAGTCCGAGCCCGTACATGGCAAGTAAGCCGCCGCCGACGAGCAAGAGGTCCGCAACAGCCAGGACTGCAAGAACAACGGCCAATTTCTTCAAATTCATGGTTGGCTTCCTAGCTTTCAATCCGCTTCTCTGCTGCGGCCATCAACACGACTGCGCAAACGGCGAGTGCAGCAGCAAGCGGTTTGATGTCGAACCAGAACGCCAAGGCTGTCGCAATGGCACACAGGCCGCCAGCATTACGTCCATACTTCCGAATCCAGGCCTTCATGGTGTGCTTTCCTCGGTTAACTTCAAGCTGACGTGCATGCTTCAAATCGAGCCCTGAACAACAGCGCTGCGCGCAAATTGTCTTGCTCGGGGTTTTGGCCATCAAAGGCCGGAAACCTGTGTCCGGGCGGCGGGCAACTTTGCAGCATCCAGTGCGTGCAGTCCTCTTGGTTGCGTGGAATGCCTTCATCCTCTTCACTTTTCCAACCCTCGCGCGGCTCCGGCGAGCCCGGCTGCCAGTCTTCATTGATGGCAAAGAATCCCGTTGTCTCTCCAGCGTTGCGCCACCAGAGCCTAATGGTTCCGCCGTTTGGCGCGGTTGAGATAGGTTGCCAAATGGTTTCCAACTCCCTTAGATAGGCAGCGTCATCAACTAACGGCGCGTTCTGATGTACGGTTGTGCTCATGTGTCTTTCCTATGCTGCGACCAGCGTCCAGGCTGGCCAGTTAGTGTTGATCGCTTCGCGCGCTAGCTCGTCGGCCGGCGCGTCCTCGTAGCCTTCCAAACGCTCCAGCTTTATCACCACTACGCGTCCGTCATCCCGTACCACTTCATGCGGCCAAGGATTGCTGTGATTCAAGGCATCCTCCACCACCAGCTCGGGATGCACATCCTCATAGCCTGCAGGCCTCTGCAGGGCAACGAATACGGGTGTGGTCCCTATCTTCATCTGTTTTCCTCGACTACGCCGACACAGACGCGGCAACAAATTCCTTAGCCCTGGAGCAGGAAACTTTAAGGGCGTTCTCAACCTGGCCAGCGTTGATCACTTGGCCGTCAAGCACAAGCGATGCTCGCCGATCTGGAATGTCCGCGAGTGCGCTCGCAACGTTAAGGTACGACTCCAACCCTCGTGCCACCACAAAAAGGTTTCCATTCGACGTGAACAGTGAAGCGCAAGTCACGCCATAGCCTGGCACCCAGTTCACCTCGTGTTTAGTCGTCTTGCCAAACGAGTGGAGTGTCAACTCGCCAATAGTCTGATGTGTGTTCATGATTCAAAGATACAGGAAATGTTTGAGGCGGCAACCCCTGTTTGCTGATTTCCTATGTGATTTGTACCGGGGCAACGATGGATGCAACCGCCTCTTCAAGAGATTGCAAATTTGCCCTTGTTCGATTGAGTGAGTCTTTCAAATTATCAGCAGATACCTCGCAAAACCTCGCATCGATCTGCGTGATTGCCTTGATCTCACCACTGTTCATTTCGACGATCCAGCAATGTGTATCCCAGTCGAGAACTTCAACGTCATGAAGTACATGCCGAATTTTGCCAAGCCCAGACTTATGGATGAGCTTAAAAAACGACTCCTTGTCAATCGTTTCAAAACCGTAGCGCACATGAGACAACATAGCTTTCCTTTCAAATGGCTAGATAGTCCGCTTCCAGCACTGCCGCCGCAAACAGTAAAGCCCAGGCCCGCTGATCCAGCGAAAGCGATTCATTTGGTGCCCCACCAATTAACTCGTAAAAGGCTATCTGCGCGTCCTGCTCAACAAAACAACCTTCAGGATTCTTGTGCTCCATGCGCAAGTCGAGATTGCTTGCCATACCGCCAAAAATCCGCGCAGAGCTTTCGATTAGCTTCTCGTGTAGCCATACAGAGTCAACCCGCCGCTTCATTAGTGCTCCGCGTGCTTCATCGATGTCTTCAACGAGATAGTGGCGCATTCAATGTTTTCCTACATTGCTTTGACGACTGCCAGGAAGGCCTCGGGCGTCGTTGGCCAGGTCAACCCGTCACGCTCAGCAGCTTGACGCAGCGTTGTCTTTCCGTTCGCCCCGCACAAATTGGCAACGTCCTTAAATGTCGCATGATCTGCGATCACGCGCTCGGTCCCGCCCATCGCCTGTACCACGCGATACAAACGTCCGTCCGGCGTGTCTTGAAGACGATAACCCCGCAGTGCAGCCAATATGAACAGCGGTGTCTCGGATGGGTGCAGATCGCGATCCATGGTTCCTTTCCTCTGCTATTTAGGCAGCAATGCCCGGAGATTTTCGGTTTCCGCCGTCTTGGCGAGGAACGCGACGGCATATGCAATGCACGCAGCACCACCCCAAGACTTCGACCCGCTAAAAAGTCCGATAACCATAAAGAGACAAGCAATCAGTACAGCTGCGATTGCAACATTGCTCAAGGCATTAGCTGTTTTTAGCGTGCCTTTGCTATAGGCAGTCGGATTTAAGTGGCTCATCAGTCTTTCCTCTCAAATCTCGTAAATCAGGTAATCCACATTGGACAGCTTGATAAGCCGAACCAACTTCCCGCGAGCACGCTTGCTGTCCGCCTCGGACGCTGCAATAGCCTTGGCATTCAGACCCGTGACACGGCCTGCCTGGTTGTAGACCTTGCCGTCAATCGTTCTTTGTCCGCGTTGCTTCATGATCCGCCGCCCTTACTGAGCCCGAGCGCGAAGTTGACGAAGAACGGACTCGGCCTGCGGCACCAGCCACGCCTTGAGCTTATGGATCGCACCGACCAGAATGCGTTTAGCGTGCACCGCATCAGAAACCAACTCACCGGCCAATGTAAATGTCAATTTGGGTTTCGTGTTCATGCTTTTAGTGTAGTACCCATTGGGCACTATTGCAAGAACTATTTGCATTTCTTTTTTAACCTCTCGTTTTCCAAAATCTCCCGCACCAATTGCCAGGCTATCTCCGGCATCTCACGATAGCTGCCCGACTCTACGGGCATGAGCCACTTCCGAAACGTTTCCCAAGGCGCGGCCATTCGGACTGCCAAATCCTTTTGCGACAGACCAAGCTCCGAAGCGGCCTCTCGCAGAAATTCTTGCTGTGTCGTCATTGCTTACGCAGCCATCGCCAGAGGAGCGATCTCTTTGAAGATGACTTTGGCGCTGAGCTTCTCAGCAACCCGAAGGTCATAGGCCGCTTGCAAATTCAGCCACCCTTGAGCCTCGCTACCGAAATAGCGCTCCAGGCGAAGAGCCGTATCTGCTGACACGCCACGATTGCCATCAACGATTTCCCGCAGCCGCGAGTAAGGCACATGCAGAGCCAACGACAGGGAACGAACGCTGATACCCATGGGCTTGATGTAGTCCTCCAGCAGGATTTCTCCGGGGTGGATGGGACGCATGCCATTCTTAAACACAATGCTCTCCAATACTTTCAAATAAAAACGCTGGCCCTAGTGCGGGTCTTCAATCAGCACGTCAAATGGGCCGCTATCGCCCCACTTGAATGTCAATCGCCACTGTCCATTGATTCGCACATGCCAAGCACCGTCATATTCTTTGAGGTCGTTGCCAGGCGGGGCCTTCATGAAGTTCAGCGAAGGGGCCGCGTCAAGTTGCGCCAGCTTGCGTTCCGCTACCTTCTTTATGTTGGCGAACCTCGCACACTTGCCTGTTTCGAACAATGCCCGCGTATCAACGCACGAAAAACCTTGAATCGCCATAATTGGAGTCTACCTGTTAACCGGATAACGGTCAATATCAGATGGCCATCAAATTGCCCTCGCCACGATGTCCGCTAGCCGCACCGGGTCTTGCGTCACCAGGCGCTTGGTTGTGCTGACGCTCTCATTCATAAGTGATTCCTATCATATTTGTACATTATCCCTTTGGATAGAAATTATGACTATCACATTTAAATGCCACAAAAGGCAACCACCTTCTCAACCGCCTGCACAAATCCCGCCCGGAACACGATTTGCCCCGATTCACTGGTGACTCTTCCGTTCGGTGCCTTCGTCCACCCCCAGTGATCTAAATTCTCTTGGCCGATAGATTTCTCCAGGGCAGTAACCTCCTGAAGAGTCAAATGCAAACGAGGGGCTTCGGCTGGCGGCGCACTCGGCAACTTATTCGACTCACGAAGATCCAGAACGGCTGTCGTATTTGCCAGGTGCCGCAGTGCGAGTAGCTGGGCCCGGCACGAACTCAATTCGGCCAGCAGCAGGGATATGCGTGTTCGCAACACCTGGTCGCTTACGCCTTCAAGAATCTCTTCCAAAGCGATCTGCTTCCCTGTCTGAGCGACTTTTTTGCCACCATCTTGCTTAGCAAAGGCATTGATCAGCAGCCGGTATTGCTCACCGGATTCGTTGCGTAGCGCAAGCGGCCATGGTGACGGCTCCTTCCGGTGTGACCATCAACATGATCCGCACTGCAAGAAATCCCTATGGTGTGTATTTTGTCTTCGCAATTCGAAACGGTGGGCGGTTGTTCACGTTTACAGACAAAGAGTGGACGCCACACCCCTTGGCTGAAAGTATGTGGCGGCGTCCGGACAAGATCCTCGCGGCGCGGGCGGACCGGAATTGGTTCCCTTACGACGTAGCCGGGCTCAAGTTCACTGAAGAGGGCCGGGCCTACATCGACTTCGCTTCAGGTACCTCGTTGGTGCCTTATCAAGGCAAGGCCACCCCTGTCAAACTGATTTCGGAATTGGCACCTGTACAGGTGATCTGGATCTCGATGATGCTTGAATTGATTGTTGAGAAATTCTGGCACCAGGGGCACACTGAACCCGAGTTGTCCTACACAGGCGAAATGGTCAAGGTGGCCACTCCACTGCTGGAGGCCGCCAAACGGTCAAACATGCCGCTCACACTGCAATCATCATCCGCTCTAGAGGTTGCTCCAATTACGATGACTGATGTCCACAGTGACAACATTTGCGCTGGCGACGTTGGCAAGCTAGGCGATGGGGCGCATCGTTGGATGGAGGAGCGTTACGGCCACCGTGTTCTCCCTGAAACTCTGGATATTGTCTCCGCCCCTGGACAAGACCCGCTCCTAGTGCGATACGCTGCCACCGGGGCCGATATTCAGGAGCCTCGTGAAGACGGTGGTGCACTCGCACTGGCGCCTGCCTTGGTGTCTAAGTCTGAGGTGAGTGCAAAACTGCGTTGGCCAGAACTTGATAAGGCGCTGGCCAAGATGGTTGAGGTGAAGACCTTGGATGCGACTTCGTTCGGGACCAAGGCCCAATTGGAAAAAGACCGCAAGTTTTTGGCTCGCGCCAATTACGCATCGCAAATTGGTGCCATGGCCAAGGCCGAGTTTCAGGCTCGGAGTAAGGAAGTCCAGGAATGGGTAAAGCAGCATGTCACCGAAAACCTGGTTAACCTTAAGCCACTTTTAATGGCTAAGGACGCCTGGGTTCATACGGCGCATCGGAAAGCGTTCGGTTCTCATGGAGCTTACGGTGTACGGTATGACCATGAGAATGGCAAGCGCCAAATTGTCACTCACCAAGAAATCGCAGACGTAAAGGAAATTGGTTTCTATTACCTTGCGGGCCATGGAGCGCTGACATTCGGTCGGTTGCCGTACAAAAAATCCTGCTTGTGCTGTCATTTCACAGGGGCTCCGAGCAGTCATTTGCTGCAAATCACTCCAGAGACCACTGAACAATTGGCATACATGTGTGGCGTGCAGGTCCAAGAGCTGCCTGACGTGCTGCAGCATTGGAACATGGTCAGGACTGACGCAGGGAATCAGATACTTAATCGCATCGATCCTATGGGCTGGGCGGTAAGCAATCCATGGATCGAGTTGCATTTCAAGGTCAATGTGTTCGTTTCCAAACGGGCGTTTGCAACGCTTCAAAAGGAGACATTGAACAGCCCATGGACTGAGCCTGCTGACTGGCTACCACTTGACACACACTAAGAGCAAATATGGCCGAATCAACCGGAATCTCCTGGACCGACAGTACATTCAATCCGTGGATTGGGTGTGCCAAAGTCTCCCCTGGCTGCGATCACTGCTATGCAGAGGTCAGCACACCTTCGCGCACCATGGCTATTGTGTGGGGCCCAAACGAGGCCCGCAAGCACACCAGTGCGGCCAACTGGAACCTCCCCCGCCGCTGGAATGCCGGGCACGCCCAGTTCTTTGCCCAGCATGGCCGTCGCCGTCGCGTGTTCTGTGCATCCCTGGCTGATGTCTTCGACAACAAGGCAGATCCTGCCTGGCGTGAGGAATTGTGGGCGCTGATCCGCGAAACACCAAATCTTGACTGGCTGCTCCTGACCAAGCGTGTTGGTAATGTGCCTGCCATGCTGCCTGCCGACTGGGGTGATGGCTACCACAATGTTTGGCTAGGCATCAGCGTGGTCAACCAGGAAGAGGCGGATCGGGATATTGGCAAACTGGTGGCGGTGCCGGCCAAGACGCGCTTCTTGAGCATGGAGCCATTGTTAGGGCCTGTTGATTTGGCCGTGCCGCTGGGACTCGTACGCGTAGGACTCGATCAGCATCTTCTGCCCAATCACTACCCGGATATCGATTGGGTGATCGCTGGAGGTGAAAGTGGCCCGCATGCGCGCCCTATGGCGCAAGCCTGGGTTGAAAACATACGCATCCAATGCAACACCGCGAAAGTGGCATTTTTCTTCAAACAGTGGGGTGGAACCGCCAAGGACAAGGGTGGCTGCCAGTTGCCCAGCGGCGAATCCAAAGAATGGCCATTGGCCGCATAAGTCATGACAACTAACTACCACCGACGCGTTTCAATTGCAGCTCAGGTTTGGGGCAATTTTTTGTCACCTGGCAATGAGCATATCAGTACATTCTTTGGAATGGACCATTGGGTCAAAGGTGATCGTCACTCTTTCTTCATCCATCCATACGAGTCGTTGCCATTTGACAAAAACTTGGGCGCTGCGGTGTCCAGTTTTGCAACTACTGCTGTGCAAGCCTCAAGCGCATCATTTTCAGGAGATTCCATTGATTTGTCGGCAATCGATTGGTATTTCGTCGTTGAGCTGAGGCGCGAGCAGAGTGCCTGGTGCAAGGTGAAATTCAAATCGTTCTATGCAGAGAACGTTGCTCAAATTAAGGCTTTTCCAGAGGCCAATGAAGCCAGTCTCTTTGGAGATCCAGAAATCAAATGGATTAAGTCAAAGGCTGCCGCGATTCCTGCTACAGATCGCGGCCTAACCGCTTTTGAGTATCGAAAGCAGCATACCGAGTCCATTCACCTATTGGCACAACTGGCCGACCAGTTGCACGGACCGGTAGTCAAACTTGGCATTTGGAATCCTCCTGAGGGACTGCCGCTCGACAATGGCTGTCTTTCCCTGTCCAAGGAAGATAGTGAATTTCGAACGCTCTTCGCCCGCAGGGACAGGAAGCTTCTGGGTAAAGAACTATCCCAAGCGCAGTTGGAGTGCCCTGATTACAAAGTCCTGGTACCAATCACAGCCCTTGAAAACGGCTTTTTTGGAGCGGTTCTCCACCAGCATCGCGTTACCACCTGGGATCATTCGAATGGTCCCAAATGGGATGAGAAGGTATTTAAGGAGAGCCGCGACACCAAGCCGACATGGCGTGGTGTTTGGCGAACGCGTGTCCATGAATCAGGATACTTGGGGGAGTGGTAGACATGAATCGCTCGGCTACCCTCAACCCTTGCCGCCGATACTGACCCATGCTCGCTACCCCATTGCATCGAATCAAAAACGCGTACCACGAGGTGGTTTACGTGCGGACAATTCAATATCCTGGGCGCCTTTATCCGCTAGTCCTTTTGGAAGATGGAAGGCCTGGCTATGTCATCAATGCGTTCATCAATTACCTACTGATGCGTGGTGAGCAAGAGTCTTCGTTCCAGCAAAAGGTCCAATCGGTGTGCCAGCTTTATGAGTATTGCAGGCGAAAGTATGCGGAATCAGACCTATCTGAAGAGCAAATTCGAAGTTTGATATTTGAGTTTGGTTCTGCAAAACTGCATGGCACCATCCAGTCTGACGGAAGCGATCCGTTGAATTTGGGATGGCGACCAATCATGCCAAAGACGTTGCGCAACATAGTTCGCAATTTGCAGGAATTTGACACATTTCAAGTCACGTTTTTCAATGCCAAGCAACTCAATCCTGTCGAGGCGAAATTCCAGTCTAACTTTGAACGCTACATGGAATTCAAAGCGCGTTCGAAATATGACCCACTGCTTCATCTCTTCCCGTCTCGTTCAACGGAGCGTACTGCGCCGGCGTACCAGGCAAAAGAACATCGAAGGGATTCACACAACCGCCGGCCAGAAAAAGTGTTCCCTGGCGACTTCATCATCGATCTTGTGGAGAAAACGGAAGAGCCTCGTGACAAGATGCTTCTCCTGCTCATGGGTTTTGGCGGTCTTAGACGCAGTGAGCCCCTGCACCTCTACCACCAGGACGTTGTAGGTCGATTCAAAGATACTGGAGCAGCTTGGGTCATCCTCGCGGATCCGATAAAGGGTCTCACCACCTGGCAAGACGCCCGTGGCAATACCTGCAGCGGCACTAGGCGCGAGTTTTTGGCGTCCCAGTATCGAAATGAACATTTACCAGTAGGACATCCTCTGCGCAACCTACAACCGCGTTGTTTGTACGGTCGCGGAAGCAACCAGATGCATGTCGGATTCAAAGGGATGACCTTCAGTGGTCATGACCAGAACAATTTTGTTCATTGGCTCCACGAGGAAGCGGGAGTCCTTTTTTGGAGGGCCTATCAGGAATACACGCAGCGTCATTTCTTTGGGAAACCGAAGCATTGGCCACATCACCCCTTCCTGTTCATCCGTATCGATGCGCAAGGCTATGGAATGCCACTAACGCTTGCCGCGATGGAAAAAATCTTCGACAAGGCCGCAAGCAGGGTCGGTGTGCACGGGTTTAGCCCTCATTCACTTAGGCACTTTTACGGCTACTACTTTGCAAGCGTTCTGAAGCGGCCAATCGAGGAAGCCCAGGCTTGCATGCATCACGCTTCAATTGTGTCAACGCAGGTCTACTACAAAACAGCACCAGAGGCGGTGCGACAAGAAATCCTTGTCGCGGCCTATCAAGCCGCCGGGCGGACCATCCCAGATGATTTGATGGCAAGAAATGCCGCTGCCCTGGCGATCCCCAATACATGGGCGGCAGATTCCCAAGACCTTGCCCTACTTCGATTTGCGCGAGGAAATATAGCCAAATGAAATCTGATACGAAAGATTTTGGTTTGTTGCCAGGCACAGCGGCAACCTCATTCGTTGGGCATTGGTCCGGGAAACAAGTCTTAGTCAACACGAAAGACCTACCAATTTGGACTGGGGGTTCCGATCCAACAGTTATCCCTCCTCTCTTTACCGCCGCAGCAAAACAAGCTTTCGACCGCTATGTGCATACATTTGGGCTTCGCGTATTGGCCCTCGTTGGTAATGACCGGGTGAGCAGGGCAATTGGGGATGTTTGCAAAAGCTATGGCCTTCGCTCAAATGTTTTAGCGGATTGGGCAAACTCTGTTTCACCACCAAACCAAGGTCGATATGCAAACTATGAATATGCGCTTAATCATTTGCGAACTGAGCTTGGAAGTGACGAGTTGGCCGCGCAGAAAATTGTCGACCTATATCAAGCAAACGTAAATGAGAATGGGTTTGTCGCTGTTCTAAATAGAGAATTTGGTGCTCGTATTGATTCTCCAAGCGCCATGATCCGGATCGACTGGGACTCGTGGCTTTCAGGTCAATCCCTATCTGAGATAGTTACCAAAATGCTGACGATTGCGCGGTACCGTGAAAACAGCAATCCCAACCTGAAATCCCGCGCGGATGCGATGTTCATCGGTATTGGGCAAATTTGCATGACAGTGCCTGTCACCAATGAACTATTCAAAGTCACAGAGGACAGTTCTCCAAATTCAAATTGGGCCAATATCATTGGCTTGCGAAGTGCATCAAAGTGGGCCTTAACCACCCTCATACGGGAAGGGTGGCTGCTACTTCCCTATGACGAATCCCCAATCAATTTCAGCGAGGATTTGTTTTCGGCCCCGTGGTTTGGTGAACTTGGTGCCTATATGCATTCTGACGCCATCTGGACCAGACGACTACTCCCGAGAATCATCGGCAGCACATCAGTGCGCTCTCCTGCAGATCTGTCTGTTCCGTTGTGTTTGCTATTTAACCCATCCACAGTCGCCTCAACCGGTGGATCCATGGTCAAAGGCTTCACGATGGCCATACAGCGATACCACCGCGATCATCCAGACCTTTCACACTTTCCTGTGGGGGAGATAAACAACCGTCGCAAACTTCACGAAAAACCAGACGCCGACACGGTCGGCTCTCCGGAATTGTTGCGCAGCGCTGGGTTTGATGATTGGGCAGTCGCAGTAGAAGTCTTTTACCGTGTTTCACAGCTACCGCGAGGGGGCCGCAGAGCTGCGGTGAAACCTATCCTTGATTGGGCCATTAAGTATGGACACAAATCACCGTGGACTCTCACGACAAAGCAGCTCCTAAATCCGTTAGATCCTGACGACAAAACCACCTATCACGCGTTTCTGTCTTTGTCCCCATCCTTAACGACTCGCAGAACTGGATGGGGCGCTGCAGTAAGGCTATTCAAGGTTGTATTCAACGCCCTGAAGCCACTCCCTGAATATGACTCGCTAATCACCAACAATCCTTTCCATGGGTTGTCCACGCCTTTCAAGCAAGGCAAACCACGGACGCCATTCGGCAAAACGTTCAGACGCTTGATTCCAGCGAATCTGTTGGAGACAATGCTTGAAACGTTGCTTGATTGCGATGAGACAGGCGAACCCCAATACACATGGGTAAAGGAACGGTACCCGGTGGACACCGCCGAACGATTCAATTCTCGAACGAGTGAATACGAGCTGGTTTGGCACCCAGCCAGGGCGCGGTGCATGGCAATTTTGTTATTGATACCGCTTCGCGGCAAACAGGCCCGATGGTTGGACCAAGGGCTTCTTGATACCTTCAAATGGGATTGTTCGACGAGTGCTTGGACTGAAAACACGCACGCCTTGCGTGAGTTTCGATATGCAAATGGACAGAGTCATGGTGACTTATACGGTCGCCCAAGCGGGGTTATTCAACCTCTCGATAGCCTACTAGGTGGCAATGCAAACCATATTGGGCTGTTCATCAACACCAACAAAACACAGTTGTGGAATCCAGAGCAAAGGGGTGGCTATTCCATTCCCTGGCCAGACGGTAACGAACTCCTTGGATCAGACGAACCACGCATTGTTGCCCAAGGCAAACGACTGGGCCTCGTATACAAACTGATTGGCGATCAAATCAGGTGGATGGAAACGTACGACCCATCCCCAATACCCGTAAATTTTGCCGATGATGATGAGGACTTTGGGCCGGAGACAGTCAAAGCACTGCCGGTTTTTTGCCCCATTTTCCGCGATCTCACGTCACCCGCGACACGGGATTCCAGTGTCCCTGTTCATGTTCCGCTATCCAAACAAAAGCTTGAAGCGCTATTTCACGCGTTGGCGGCAGAGACAGAAGATCGCTTGGTCGCCAAAGGCTACGAAAAGTCTGCTATTGGGCTGACGGTTCAAAAACGCAATCTCGACGGGTTGATCAAGCTGGGCCGCTCTGAAATGTTGCGCAGGTGCGTTTACGACATCCATAGTTTGCGGGTTGCTGGCATCACTCACCTTCTTGAGATGGGGGTCCCGGCTCATATCGTCAGCGAGTTCATCGCTGGCCACATGGCTCTGGTTATGACCCTGCACTACGCGAAATTCCAACCGTTGAAATTGCGCCAGAAGATTCTTGATTGCTACAACGAGGCAGACAGCATTCGACAATTTGAAGATGCGTTAGGTCACAACGACCTCGCGTCCCCTGGCCTTTTGATCAAGAATGAGCGCTTTGCAGCAGATATGCAGTGCGACCCGGTTGAATTCTTCCAGGTCAAGGGCACATGGCGGTACATCAATGGTGGCATATGCCCTGGAGCCTCATGCTCCGAAGGGGGCGTAAAAACCGTTGAGGATTCGAAATCACAGAAGCAGGTTGAAACTGAGGTGCCCGGCGGCCCAGAGTCGTGTGGAAACTGCAGGTTCTTCATGACGAGCCCTGCATTTTTGGTCCCACAGATGTTGACGGCGAATTCAATCATGCTGCAGCTCAGAGAGCTTGGCCGACAACGTAAGCGGCTTTGGGACAATCGTGCTTCGCTGGAGATTTCCGTATTCGAGCGGACTGCAACTCCCCGCGAGAAAATCGAACTGACTGCGATTGAATCTGACTTGGAGCGTATCGACCGGAAGTTGGAGCCTATGATTCTGGAATGGTACAACCGTTACGAATTATTCCAGCAATCTTTGAAACTGCTTGATGATTGGCGCGGACTCAATCAAGGCGAAACGGGCGGCGCCCGTCTTCAATTGTTTGGCTCAGATGACGCGAACAGTCTCACAGCCAATTTGGACCCAAGCGGATCGGAATACACGCTTGTCAAGGAAATCGTAGCCCAATCCGAAATATTAGGCGGACACCGGTCAGCTAATGCACTGGCCGATTACAAGCTCCGTGAGTTTGTAGATCGACTTCTTACCCAAGAAAAGGTTACAGACCTTCTACTGACAGTCTCCGACCCCGCTCAACAAAGAACGGCATCCCTATTGCTTGCGCAGGCGCTGGAAATACTTGCCGGTGGGGTGCCAGCCATCAATAGCGCTCTGGAAAGCGCCCAGCCACTACACCTGGATCATCACTCCAACTCGGTGCTACGCAGCCTTGCGGCCCGCTTAGTGGCTCCAAATCAGTCCCTGCAATTGGGCCTGGAGGCCGCGAACTTAGATGATCTTTTGCATCAAACCCAACAAGACCTATGACTATGGATTTTGAAAAGACTCATGATGAACTCTACGATGAACTGCGACAGGATGCGGGTCCAAAGTTCTTGCTCGCGTTGGAGCGCATTAAAGGTGCTTGCGATGCCATAGTTGCTGCGAACGGAGTCATCTCATACAGCCAGGTGGGCAAAGTCGCCGAGCATATGTTTGGCGGCCCAAAAGTCCAGAGCATCCTGAACAATGCAAAGCACAAGGACTATATCGACGCACGAAAGAGCGCGGGTAAAAAGACCGGGCATACCCAAAGCGGCAGCGCCGAACCGAAAGCGGGTCCAGTTGGCTACCCATCGGATGGTCTCGATTACAAGACCAGACGCTACATTGATGACCTACGGCAGCGGAATTCGCTTTTGGAGGCTGCTATGCGTGATTTGAAGCAGCAAATCCTGAATTCAACTGAAAGAAGCCCGCTGGATCTGTCCACGATGATTTCGTCCGGCCCTGCCAATGATGGCTCCCTCAACCTTATTACGCAGCAGCAAGATCATTTGACCGATGAGGCAAAAGAGGCAATTCGGATTGTGGTCGAGGATTTACCGAAGTTGGTTCCGGCAGTGGAGTTGATGCAGGGCAAAGCCTTGAGGTTGCGAACTGGAGAATGGCTACTTAGCCCGTTGCACTTTTCAGCGTTGAAACTGCTTTTGCAATGAACTCATAAAAGTATGATTAGTTGCATTGAAAGGTATGCCTACTAATTGACTTACATTGGCAATTTGCAAATTAGTATGGTGATTGGATTGTATTAGGTGATAGTCGCCAGCTCAGTTATCGCCATGGCCGTTCCGTACAAGGTCAAAATGAGCGCAGTATCACGCAGCGGAACTCGGCTGTAAGCGGCTGTTGCCTTCAACAGGTGCTCTACCTGTTTGTCCTCAATGACTGAAGGTTTTGCCATATTCAGCGTCTCCCACGCCCAGAAGGCGCGCGATATTCTTCAGGTTGCTCCTGGATTTCATCAAAGCCCCTTCCACTCTGGTATTGAATCGTGGCTTGTTGCCCCACCACGTAGTCGCCATGAAGTAGCTCCAAACTATGGATGACCACCGCCTGTGGAGTCACACGTTGCACCACAAATCCATCTGACGTTATTTGTTTGATCAGGCCAATGAACCTCTTGTTGTCCTCGACCTCACGTACCTCGAAGCCCTCTTTCTGAAGCTCATCTTGCAATGCTGCCAGGCCCTCATGAGAGTTTTTAGGCGCCTCCGGCACCAATTCAGGAACTGATTGCGCTGGAGGCGGATCAATAGATAACTCTTTCTGAAAACGCCGAATCAGACTCCTGATCCGTTCTTTGGCATCGGCATCGAGTGGCATGGCTGGGATGCGCGAAATTGCGATTTCAGGATCAACAACACCATGGCGCAGCAACGCCAAATTAAATCCGCGATCTTTTTCCCTGTTCGCAGCGCACTTCGCCAAAAACAAGTCCGTGACCTCAAGGCAGTAGCCGACCTTGCCATTCGTAGATTGCGATTGCAAACGCACCAGCCGATTTTCCCAACCGGAGGGAAGAATTGACGTGTTTTTATCAACGCCCTGGGCGTAATACCCGTACAGATCATGAAACCGCGATCCTTCTCCAATCGCCCCATCAATCAGGTCCGATAGTCGCTCATTCCCAGGTACAAAAATGTCCGCCTCAATGGATCGAAGGCATTCAAGTGGCGGTGCATCAACAGAACCAAGAATGGACTGGCTACCAACCACAACGATCTCATATTGGTTCGTGATGTCCGAAGCCGCACGAATGATGTGCTCCAGCTCTGATTTATGCACTTTGATGGTCCTTCAATTCACGCACACGCCGGATGATTCCAAGCCGAACGTCGTTCGGCAAAATTACCGCCATAGGTGAAGCCTGCCGCAGTTGATTGCCTAGATCAGATTCTTCTGTCGCCAGAGACCAGTCGCGCTCTTTGATGATCTGCACCCACTTCTGGCGCAGAGGCCGGGATGCAACGCTGACATGCGTATCCCAGCGCGACAAGATTTCCAGCAACTTGTCGGTCAGACTCGGATTAGCCTCCACCATGCGAACTGCTTCTTGGTGCATAAGCAAGCTCTGGTAGTCCTGCGGAATGTGGTGTTGGAGATTCATGGAATTACTCATGTACGTCGAATTCCATAGAGATTACACCGATATTTTCATCTTTGCAAGGAATAGAGCTTCTAACTACGCCACTTAAAGGAAAGTTGCTAAACGGAGCGACCATGAAAAAAGCCACCAAATCCGGGTAGGACGTGGTGGCTCTTCGTTTTTTGAAAATCAGTTACGACTCTTCGTCGTATTCTTCCTCTTGCTCGCAATCAATGTCGATTGCATAGTCAGATAGTTCAGCATCGGATCCAGCGCCACGCAATGCATCTAGAACACTTCCAACGCAGCCACCGCCGTCATTGGACTGGTACCAGGCACCGGTGACTACATAGGCTGCTGTGTGTGTCCCCAACTCGTTAATGATCCTTTTGATTTCGTCAACCTGATCAGGATCGTCAGCCATGCGGCGAATAGACACTTGACCGGCACTGGCAGCTCGTTGCACGGCTGCATCAATCTGGCTTTGAAGTTCAGGATAGCTTGGCAACTCATCGCTCAATTCGCCGTCCAACACTATCACGCCACCCGTCCAGGTTCGCAGCTCGTGACACAAACCATCGCGTGCTTCGTTCGCGGACTGGCGACCAATATTTGAGGTTGCAGAACCACAAGCGCTGCCCGGATGTACCAAGACCAGTATCTTATTCATGGGTGACATGCTCATTTTCCGTTCAGCGCGAAGTCTGCTCCAAGGTTGATTTGATTGTGAAAATTTGGGCTCAGCGACCCAGGCCCTGGCCCTTGTCCAGCGATTGGCGCTTCACCTCGCCCTTGTCGTTGATGGTCACCTGCTCACCGACCTCCAAGGCCTGCTCCTGCAGTCCCTTGCTGGTCCAGGCAACGTGCCTGCCTCGGCCAGCATCCTGAATGACCTCGGCGTCCGACATAGCGACAATGCGGCCGATTTCTTGGCCTTTGCCCGGCTGAGCATTCCACTGAATAGACAGCGATTGATCCCTAATCTGTTCGCTGGTATTGCTATGTACCACGCCGAATGGAAACCAGCGAGGCGCATCGTTGCTGTTGTCTGTAGGCGCGTGTTCGGAAACTTTGAGTTTGATGCCCGCATTACCAAGCAATAGCGCTTTCCCGACGGCAGTAATGCATCCATATTCGGAGGCTGCATAAGCACCCGTCATAAACACGTCAATGCACTTGTCCATACACCCTGGTACATTCGTTGAAATCCATGCCGAAGCACTTTCCAGATCGTCCCCGTACAACACCAGTCCTACCGCGTCGCACTGATCCATCACTTCACAATAGTCACGGATCGCGCCAGGCTCATGAAGATACGAGCTTGACAGTCTGTGCAGAACAATCACGTCGTGCGTTTCCAGCTTGTTGAGAATTTCTTTGGCCATCCCGGCTTGATTAGCCTTGGAAAACGCTTCGACTTTTGCCCCAACGGCTTTGTCGGCCCAATCACAAGCTCGTTCGATTGCATCTCCTGGATGCACGACGACGAGTAATGGGCGTAAAGCATCTTCACGCCAGTCATTTCGTTGGTGAATTACTTTGAACCCATCAAAGTCAGAGGCCGAGAGGGCGTTTATTGCCAGGGAGATGCCGTTGCTCGCCATTTTCCGGTCCTTTCAACCGCGAGGCGATTCAGTTGCGGCCTCAACATCTTTGATGTCTTCCCAATCAAATGAAAAGACGCAGTAGTCGAACTTCTCTGACAGCAAGTCCGCTGCCTCAGCGCCAACATCACAGTCGACGTCAACTTCCATTTCAAATGTCTTTGGCAAGTGAGGCACCTTCTCGTTATCAGTGTCCCACTTGATATTTGAAATCAAGACTTTCTTTGTTTTCTGTACCATTTTCCTATGCTTTCAAAATATGGAGAGAGCACAGGCCACAGAGGGCGTTGTGCCCGTCCGGGTTGGTGTTTACTTGCTGGTGCGCCAGCTCGATCCATTGGATTTCGGTAGTGTAGCGCAAACCATAGGAAATTTTGATTCCGCGAGCCTTTGGCTATTAGGTTGCAGTTGCCAAAACTCAAAAACCATCGTTCCAAATAAAAAAGCCCGGAACATCCTGTATGGATGCGCCGGGCCTATGGTTTGACGTTGATCGACCATCTGAAAAGTCTCAGTGGTAATCGCTTTCATGTTGATGCCGTATAGCACCGATGATGACCTGATCGGAGTTTCGAATTTCGAACATTGCAACGTAGCCGGAACTGCCGAACGAAATGATGAGTTCGCGCATAAATGCGCTTTCCCCTGTCTTTCGGCAACTGAACGGGCTGTGCGCCAGAAGCTTGCAGGCCTGTTTAATCGATTCAATGGCACGTGCTGGAATATCGAGATCTCCGGTTGGGCTGTTCAACTCACGGTCCAGTACGTGGTCAAACAATCTCTCCAAATCATCTTCGGCCTCGGGGCTGTAGATAACTTGGAATTTCATGCTTTCTTGGCGCTCCTTGCGGCTGCAAGCTTAGCTTCCAGCTTGGCAATGACGACGTCAGCTGGTATGCCATCACCAGCGGCGACTGTCCTGTTGATGGCCGCCATCCCACGGCGGATGAATTCTGACTGAACACGACGCCGAGTTACTTCATTGCGAACGGCTGTTTCCACCAAAGACGCCAAGCTTTCACCTCCTTCGAGGGATTGCTCAATGTCTTTGCGAAACGATGGGTCAATTCGCACGGGTGGGATAGTTGCCGTTTTCATGTCATCAGTGTATCGCATATGTGATGCATTGGCAATGATTTGCATTTTCCGTTGTCATGCCGTGAGGCATGCTCCATGTTGTGGAGAGCACCGGCCCGGTTGGGCAACTGGTGCCCTTCCGGGTTGGTTTTTAACGAGTGCTCAACAACACCGTGTCGAGTCCGCTCAAGATGTACTTCCCACTTCCTTGTCGCACCAAACGACCGTTACCGCGTCGGGCGGCTTTCCGCATAGAGAGCAGCCCAGATGCAGCTTGTTGCCGCGTAATAGGGTATGGCGCGGATGCCCACCCATTGAACGCGCAAAAGTTATCTGGTTTCGACACCGTAGGGGTTGATTTCAGCATTTTCCTATTCAGGCTTGTGCCTGCTTCATATTTTGAACAAGCACCGGCCCAAGTGGGCGATTGGTGCCATTTGTGGTTGTACTTACGGACGGAACGTAGATAAGCGCCACTGAGGGTAGCAGGCGTCCGATGTGAAACCCTCAGTCAATCCTTGCTTGACTTGAATTTCTACTTCGCGGCACAGTTCAAGGCTCAGCATCTCGTTGTCACCGTCGTTGAGAACGATGTTGCCTTTGTGGTAGTGGCGCCTCTCGCGTCCTACATCGCCATCGTGAAATACGATGATTGGATACTCTGCGGTGGGGCCAATTGCGTTACACGGTTTTTCCATTTTCCTCGTCCTTTACAGCGGTGAATGGAGCGGCATGAGGGCGAAACCGCCGTCAGCATTGCCCCATGTGACTTGCGTTTTGCCATCCAGAACAAGCACATCCGAACCACCTGCGAGGGTTTCAACTGCTTTGCAGTCCTCAGCAGAGAGTCGGTAGTACGGGCGCTTGAGGCGCGATACAAAGGCCTTGAAGTCGCCTTTGTGCTCTTTGTTGGCCAGCGGCTGCAGGCGGGCGAACAGATTGTTCGGTGTCTGAAGCATCAAAGGCCCAGTTTGCATGCTGTTTTGCATTTTCCTTGACGGGCTTGCGCCCGCTCCATGTAGTGGACAAGCACCGGCCCGGCAGGGCAACTGGTGCCCTCCGGGTTGGTATTTCAGAGCAAATCGCTACGGCCGTGAAAGGCCGTACCAAATTCGCATACTTCATGGGTGCCGACGTATTTCCCTGCTTCGCTAAAACAGAGTCGGGTCTCCCCGAATAACTTAGAATTAAGCAAGAAACTTGCACCATTGGCAACAGCGGTTTCACGCATGATTCTCTCGTCGAAGTCCACTGGTGCATCGGCGGTAGTTGTAACCATCTTTTGCAAAACAAGGTCTGCATTCGCTACATCCTGAATAACAGATGCAGCGTCAAATGAAAGAGGTACAACCTCTACATTCCCATGCCCTGCGATAGCCTCTAAGGCAAGGCACAGCGCGTTGAGTTTGTCTAGTGACACTTTCCTTGCTCCCCTTCTATCCGCTGAAAAACGTGCCGGTCATGTGACTAGCCATTGCTCGTGCATCAAATCGGTCACGCCACCATTGCGGTGCATCACCGTTCTTTTCCGTGCGTTGAGTGGCGTTTGACTTCGCCTTGCGAGTACTCGTTCTGGGTTTCGCTGTTGGCACAGCAGCACACATGCGTGTTCTCATTTGCCTATGCTTTCAAAAAATTGGAGAGCACAGGCCACGGTGAGCGTTGTGCCCGTCCGGGTTGGTGTTTAGATGCTGGTGCGCCAGCTCGATCCAGTGGATGCCAGAAGTGTAGCGCAAACCATGGGAAAGTAAAAACAGTGTATTGATGCCACTGTGACTTCATGTATCATAAATATCGGTGCCCCTGGTGCGCCTGCCGCTCACAACGCTATTTCGCTACAAAGTGCTGGAAACTGGTGGCGAATGGGTGGACGCTCCGACCCGCAAGCTCAAACCCAGCCAGCGATGTCCCAAATGCTGGCATGTGGCCAAGAAGCGGCTCTCGCAGCGAATGCACTGCTGCGAACAATGCGGGCACCAGGAGAACAGGGACACGGCGTCAGCGCGTGTGGTGTTGCGCTGGGCCTTGGAATCAATATCCGGCCAGGAACTGGCCGAGACGGGGGTTCATTCTCCCCGTGAAACTCCATCCTTTGCAACGCATAGGGTGGAGTAGTTCATCGGACCTCACCTGGCATGTGGACGGGCAAAGAAAAAGGCCCAGAACATCCGAAGATGCGCTGGGCCTTGAGGGGTATTGAAAGTCACAACCGCATGGTTGGGCGGCGTGTTTCTTGGTGTTGTGCAGACGCTTTAACATCCGCCATTTGAATGTGCTGGGCCTCAATGGTGCCGACAATTGAGATTCGAGAAACGTCGAATGGTAAGTACCACCGATGGCCCTCTCGCACAACCGTGAAGCCATCAAAGCCTTCAGCTATCCACTCTGCCATGTGCCTCTGCATTGTCGAAACCTTGGCTCTCTGCAGGTAGAAATGAAATTTCGTGTACGAGAGGTCCAAGAGATTTTTAACTTGCAGATTCGCCTTGATAACGCGTGGCGAATCTGGTGCAGCTACGCGTTTAGAACCGCGTGCAGCCCATGACCATGCATCTTGCTCCGATTCCGTGAAGAAAAATCCGAAGCACGTCGATGGGTTATTGCAGCTAAGTCCAAGACGGCGTGGTTCGAATTTGTCGAAAACAAAATTCGTCCCATGAAACACAACCAATGGGCTTCCATCACTGCTTTTCAGCATTTTCCGTCCTTAGCCGCGATGGGTTTCATTCATGGCAACCGCGCCGTAAGCATCCTTGGCCGCCTGAATGGTCGTCAGTTCGCTTTCGGTAGCTGGGCCGTAGGAATCAACCCACAACTCGAACATTTCAACAGCCTCTGAAACAATTTCTGGTTCCTGGCGACTGGTTGGAAGTCCATCGAGCAAGCGCTGAAGGTCCCAAAGTACCAACTCGCATGCACTTGCCGGTTTCCCGGCTTTTTTCCACAGACGCTCCAATGCGTTGTGCGTCGCTTGAATTTGTGATTTCTGCATTTTCCTCGGGCTTCCGCCCGCTCCGTAATGTGGAGAGCACCGGCCCCGGAGGGCTGCTAGTGCCCATCCGGGGTTTGTCGTTTCAGTTGCAGACTTGAGCGTCTTTAACTGGATGCTGGCATCCTGCGCACCGTGTCGTGGTCATGAACCACAGGTACGGTATTTGGCGGCCTTTGAATTGCTTCAAAGCGCCACGCACAGAACTCAGTTTCAGTGTCTGTACCATTTTCCCATCATCCTCAAACAGGGCATGCTGATTCAATGTGCCGAAGCAGATCGGCAGTGTTGCCGAACGCAGCGTTCAACAACTTCTCGAAGTTCGCCAGCCGCTGGCCGGTGTGAACCTGGGCCACTGCGATGTTCCATGGATCCGTCATTAGGCTGGTCGCGGATCCCCCTGGGATTGTCCGCATGTCCAGATGCTGGTAATTTCCATCTGGCCGTTGAATGGCACACCAGTACGTGTGCGACAACCCGTCCTTGCACGAATGGTGAAGATGGACTCCAAACTTTTCCAGCGGCCGAAATGACCGACTAACCTGGAAGAAGGAATTTATCGAAGCTGATCTATCAATTCTCATTTTCCGGTCCTTTCAGCCGCGGGCACTTCTGCCATGGGTTCAGTGTCGCCGATGATGGTGGGATTTTCAATGTCCGATTCCTTCATGGCTACCCAGAATTGAGCCGACACTTCAGGGTAGTGTTTCCGACCTTCTTCGATCGAAGTGAAGGCCTCAAAGCTTGGCAAGTCATCCGGCCAGTACGCCTGGTCCGGTTGGTAGACCGTGTTGGCTGTTTGATGGATTTGTCCCATTTCCCTATCAGGCTAAAAAGCCTGCTCCTTGATGAAGCCCAAGGAAAACGAACGCACACCCGAAGGGCGACGAGTTCGCCCAGGGCAGTTTTGAAATTGTGTGACCAGCAAGTGGTCAATGATTGAAAGGCTGTCACTTGCGATTGCTCGCGGGACAACAAATTGGCCGGGGCCAAAGGTGGAGTGATTTTGCCATAGAACTTGGCCACAGTGCAAACCATAGGAAAACTTGTAAAACGAGCGCCCATGAAAAAAGCCCCGGGCTGAACCCCGAGGCTTCTCGCGTGTTGGGTGATCGGATGCATGTCCAGATCGTTGCCGCTGCAGCCGGCCAACTACTTGGCGGCCGCCTTCTTCTTGGCCGCTGCAGCCTTCGGTACAGCCTTTGGTGCGGGAGCAGGAGCAGCTGCAGGCGCCGCCTTCAACGCGGCACGTTGATCCTTTAGTGCGGTGATTTGAGCGCTGATTCCGTTCTTGCGCTCAGTCAGCTTGGCGATTTTTGCGGCAATCTTCGCAACAGCCTTTGCATTCTTGGAGACAGGAGCCGCCTTCTTTGCTGGAGCCGTCTTCACAGCCTTGACGGTTGCTACTTTCGCAGTTGCCTTGGGAGCCTTCGTAGCTGCCGCTTTCTTAGCGGGCGCCTTCTTCGCAGTTGCCATTTTTGAAAATTCCTATTTGCTATGTCCTGCCACACCATTGGGCAGGTCCGGTATTGTCCCTGAATTTCCGCCGCACCCAGGAGCGATCGCCGCAACAGCCTGCAACTGCACTGCTCTAACGACCTCACTTTCATCCAATTCCTTACACGATGGAGCGCAGACGGATTGGTGCTTTCCAAACAGGCTACGCATTTTCAAAACCTCGCGCTGGCGGTGCTTTCCACAGAGAAAGCACGACATCGTCGACCTGCCCGTATAGGAAGGTGAACCGAATGGAGATCCCGGGACTTTTGCCTTGTACTTAAGGCCATCACTGTCGATTTTTGAGGAAGTTGGTGGTCTGCTCATGCATGGCATTTTAACAACGGCCCACGCCCTCAAAGACTCGCGCGCCCCTGCAGACTCAATACCCGCACGAGTCCGGGAACATTGCGGTAGCGATTGCCCGTCGATCTATCAGACCTTGCGCCATTCAATAACAGGTTGCTGCTCCGGGGACTTTTGAGCCATCTCTCTGCGAACTTTCCCGGGTGCAGCAGGGCTCCAGTATTCGATGCAACGCGGACGCTTGAGCGGCCTGCTCCATTCCGCCTTCTGGCACGGCTCCGCAAAGAGGTCAGGCTGATATGGGGCAAAGCCCATTCGCAGCGCCTGTCGTTTGTTCATGCAAATGTTGAATTCGAGCGCCCTGATGGACCTTGGCACGCTTATCAGAAGTCTTGCGCGGCAACGCGTAGATTGGTATTCGAAAACCAGCCACTCGGGGTGAAATCCTCCTTCAACACGCTTCCTACACGGGCCACTATGAAGCTCAGGTCATGGCGTAATCGCGCGAATGTGAGGAACGCTTTAACGTGCAATTGGATGCCATATTCCTGACGGATCGCCCTGTCCCCGTGGGGGTTCGCCAAATGTCAGCGGCGCGCAGCAAGGTACTGCACTGACAAAAGTGTATTGCATTTTCCGCTTTCAACCATTGTCACGACTCCACGATTTGCCCCGATTGACGGGTCGCCACTGTAGTGGGCATTGCCGGACCATTGCTCATTGCGACCGCTACCTACTTTGACTTTGGTGTCACAGTCGAGAAGTAGCGATTTGCCACGGAACGTTGCTTCACACCATCCCAGACCAATGGCGAGAGCTCATAGATCGGTGCAGGCGGTGTGTACCGCTTGTCGGTATCTCGATCACTATCAGCCCATGACCACCGGCGCTTCTCGACGTAGAAGTTGCGGCGCAGGTGCGGTGCCAGCCCCAATAGTGTGTCAATACGCCGGTTCCACGACAGCGTATGGCGCTCGGATTTGTGGCAGGGCATCCCACCTGCTGCGCGTCGCTGCGCGCGGGTAGTGCTGGCATGATCGAAAAAGCTTTTACGGTCTTTCCGGCGGAGTCCGCCGGGCGCGTAGCCATCGAGAGTGATGTTCGCAGGCGTGCCCCACTCGAGGGCATTTTCACTTTGGACCCATCCCTTTACCGCCTTGGCCGTTTGAACCAGGCTCCACCACATATCGTGACTGCAAATATGCTCTTCTCGCTGTCTTGAACCTTTCAGAACCCGCTTTGCATAGACTGCCCACTGTTCGGGCGAGGCATAACGGCGCACAAACAATGCGGCCGTGGTCTTGGCATACAGGAATCGAACCGGTCCTTCTTGTGCTACCTGTATGACTCCGACCGGAACCACGACCACAATTCTGTCATTTGAGGATGCCTTCAGTGACGATCGGATTACGGTCTCCAGAAAGTCGACTTCTATGCCCGCCATTGTCGGCTGGTCGCGCCCCTGCGCCAGCATCGAAGCAAACTCGCTGCCGGCCGCCGCCATCTGTTGCTTGGCCAGCTCAAGGCACTTCAACTGGCAGGGCTGGTCGCCAGAATGCAGCCAGGCCTGCAACGCCGGCCACTGGCGCATCACCACTTCGGATGCGTCCGGCTTGTCCTTCCGCAGCCAAACCATTGATTCCGTTGCGACAGCGACCCGCGTCTTCTTTACCTCCAGAACCAGGCGCTTGACCCAGCCCCAATGGACGCCACTTGTGAAGGGCTCGCGGTCCGCCTGGGTGGCCTCGACGTACAGCACGAGCTTGTTCTTTGCGTTCCGGCAAAGCTGCAGGGGCGTGGCTCCAGTGCTCTCCAGCAGTTCGGCGATCCAACGCTCGGTGCCAGCAGCAATTCGATCCGACGGATACATCAGGGTCAGCAACTCGTTCACAGCCTTGGTGTCATCCACGCCCGGGGCGCCGGCGCCGCGGCGGGCTGCACGCCAGGTGCTAAGGGCAGCTTCCATGGCCTCTTGGACCTCTCCGACCGCCAGAACACCGCTTTCCAGGGCTCCAGCGACCAGGTAGTCTCGCAGCTCCTTCTGTTCAGCCTGCTCAGCTGCGATCACCGCTTCGGCGCGCTTGAACGTCCGAATCCAGGCGACGTTGTGGTGACGATTTAGTCGGCTGTAGATGTAGTGCCGCAGCGGCTGTAGCCGGATCTGGTCCATGCAGAGAAACCAGTCTGATGTCTTTCCAGCATTTGGCCCATCCAACCAGACCAGAGCAGTCCTGGTGCTCTCCCGATGGCGACCGGAAACCGGCACATTGATGTAGTGGTGCCCTTTGGAGACTGCAACCACATAAGGGCGCTCCAACTTCGTATTGCTCACATCCATGTTCACGAGCCGCTGGAGCCCAGGGCTCGAATCGCTCATGCCGGATCCACTTACAACCACAATTCGGGATCCTGAAACCACGGCCTTGTTGCATCGGGCAATCCAGTTTGCAACCGGCTCAACAGCGTCGCCCAGCAGCTTTGCCGGATCGTCGTCTTCGAGGAAGTCAAAGTAGCGCCCCTGAAACTCCATGGACATGAACTGCATGGTGTTGTGCGCCGGGTAGAAATCCCCAAACAGCTTCAACCGGTGGTCGAGTCCACACAACAAGATCAGGAACCGCTTGTAGTGCAGGGCCAGATCGTCGAACACTTGGGCGGCCTGACCGAACGCAACGTCCTGCAGGCCTATCTTGGTGCCGTCAATCCCGCGGAATACCCCTTCGACTTCCGACTGCCTGGGGAAGAGCCGTGCGGCGGCCTCGTGCGAAGGTTCCGTGGAATACACCACGCTGATGTTGTCCCCATTGCGCACCAGCAGGAACACCCTCCGGTTCTGGATATCGTTTCGCATGCGCTCGAACGCACTTATGTTGCGGTCGTATTCCACTCGGCGCGCGGTGACAGCCATGGACACCACGCAGCGGCGGGTCGGGAACACCTGGGCCACCAGCGCCGGCGTCGTCTTGAGTTCATCGAAGAACCGCGTCTTCGACGTCCAGTCAAATTTCTCGTCCACGTCCGCCCAGACGGCGAGCTCTTCGTCCATGAACCGCTTGCCCTGAACCAACGTCAGCGGCAGGTCGGTCTGCGCGCCCTCGCCTTCGGTGACCGGGATCACGTCGATCCCATCACCGGTATAGAGCTTGAGTGAATTCAGCCCTTCATTGATGCGCTTGACGTAGTGGATGGTCTTGCTGGCCCGGGCCAAAGCAACACGACCCTTTTCCCCATAGTAGGGGGCAATGCCCTTCATGACCTTGGCGACATCCTGTCCTCGCGTGGTCAGCCAATTAGACGTTGCCTGGGCCATCGCAATGCGCTTTCGGGCCTCCACATTGAGGTCCTTTAAGCCTTCGGAGTTGATACCGCCGTCGATGATCAGGCCAATGTTGTCGGAGACCGTGACTGAGCGCACCACGAGCGGGTTCCCGGCCTCTTGCGAGCGGCGCGCGGCACGCCGGTGCACGCGGCGCAAGTCAGCCTCGCGCCTCTGGGTGCCCGCCTGGGTGGCCATCACTTCCGCCCGCAGCTTCTGGTCGAGTTCCTCCAAGGCGTCGTCAACTGCCTTCTGGACGCTGGGCAAGGCAAGCGGATTGTCCTGCGCTGCGGCCATTTCCTGCTGCATGGCGGCGACTGACGCCATGATTTCGTCGGTTTCCAGCTTGCGCACCGCCTCGGCGTCCGGGGCCGGCTCGAAGTGGGTCAGGAAGTCTGCAATCAGGATCCTGTGTTCATCCTCGCCGCCATCGCGGGGGTGCTCCAGGATGATTGCGGTGTGTGGCGTCCCCTCGTTCTCGAAGATGTCCAGCAGCAGGTGAACGTCGCCCGCGTGCAGCGTGGTTGTGTAATTCTGGTGGCGGGGATTCTGGACTTTGAAGTCTTCCTTCAAGCGCCAGTAGTACCCGGGCGCCAGGACATCCTCGACAGCGATGCGCTCGATCCCGGGCGTATCCCCCTCGTCGACGATCAAAACACTGTTTTTCATGGAGTGCTCCGATCATGGGCGACAGGCGGACAGACGCTGGACGATGTTTTTGTTTTCGGTTCTATGGGCATATTGGTTTTGCAATCTACATTTGCTAAAACCAAAATATCACGGATCCCGCCGCTGTCAACAGCGCCCCACATCGGAGCCTTAGAGCTTCACCGCCCCTTGAGTCTGGGACAGAGTCGGCTGGGGTGCACAAGAACGTGCTCCAACCACGGGCAAGCGCGAACCCCTGTAAGACACGCACTGTGAAAGCAGTGTGCGCCAAGGGTTGCTTGTCAAAAAAGAAGGTGGCTGCAAAGCAGTCACCCCAAGCTCGGGTGCTTTAGCCCCGAGTAGTTCTAGACACGTCGCAACGCCAGGCCCAATTGGGGACTCGTCCCCTCGGTCTTCTTTGTCGGCATTACTGGTTAAATATATAGCGCCACCCCATTCTGTCAATGGATGTCACTCCGCAATTTGTTGTTGCCATCAACAATGAATTACGGATGCCCCTTCAGGTTAGGTACCGACGTACAAGGACGTGTAGCTGGGCCCATCGCCCGATTGCGGCGATCAACATCAGCGTTTGCACGGTGCATTGCCTCGGTCAAATGTGCCACGAACTCGCTGGTTTCCGCCATGGTGAGGCCATGGCGCGAACCCCAGGTGGCCTTGGCCTCGAAGGGCGAGGTATTGCGCCGCGCGCTGCTGCGAGGTTGTCCAACCTCGATTTCAAAGCGGACGGCACCTTCATAGCTGTAGACCGTGCGTGCATCCGCCATGTTGTTGACATCCGGCAAACGCCGCTCAACCAGGAGGGGAGCTGCGGCCCCGACCTTGCATGTCGGCCTGGCCGGCGGCGAAAATTCGGTCGTTTCGTGCTCAAGACGCACCTGCTCCAACCGGTGAAGTGCCTGGAGCACCCTTGCCAAGGCCACACGAGCCCGGTGTTCGATACGGTCTTGTCGGGATTGCAACTGCCCGGCCTCCCGCTTGAGCGACATTCGTGTCCATCCATCGCGCCAGTAGTTGGCGCGGTCGTATTCTGTTCTGCATTCCGCCAAATTCATGCCCCTGCCCCTTGCTTTTCTGTCATTCCGATCTGACCAATTTCAATGTCCTTCGCCACGCCATGAAGTGCGACCATGGCGCCGTAGGCGGCCGCCTTGGCAATCAGATCCTTGGTTGCCTGGTCGCAGCCCCGTGGCCACAGTTGCGACGAACCATCGCGAGGATTGAATCGGTGAACCGCGCCGTGCGCGTTCGCACGCTCGCGTATTTGGTCAGCCGCAGCTGCTTTAGAAAACCGTGCCATGTCGTTAGTTGCTTGAGTGATTTAAACCAGAATACCGCAGAAAATCACTCCCGCAAGTCCCCCCGCTCCGGGTCTTTCACGGCTTGGCTGCTCACCCAACACGCGAGAAGCCTCGGGGTTCAGCCCGGAGAGGAGGTCAAGTGGAGCATGTCGGGACCGTGTCCCGTCGGGGGACAACTGGTCGACCTAGCTTTTCTTCTGGATATCCCGCATCCATTCCTGCGGAAGCCCTTTTCGGAGTCGCCGCAGAAGCGCCCACGCAGTTTGTACTTCGGCGTTCTGGCAGGCATCAAGGGCTCGGGCTGCGCCGCCTATCTGCTGATGGTACAAATCATCCCTCTTTGCGCGCACCGTGGCCTGCTCAAGGGCCGCCCACGGCGGCAGAACCACCCGATCTAGCCGTTTCAGGGATGCACACATCAAAAGGCCCGTGGGGTCAAAGTCAAAAAAACCCCATACCGGCGGTGCCGTGAGCTGGCTCAGCGCCCGTTGGGCAGGCTGACGGCGCACTGGCCTATGACTGGGGCGTGGAGCGCTTCCTGTCGGGCGTAACGCACATCGGCGAGCTGGAGAACATCGGGTATCCGTAATACGTTGTTGATTTCCTGATTTTCTCCCACTGTGTTTGGTATGTGTCAATTCGCAATTTATTGTTGACAATTGCGCATTGTTTATCTACAATGAATCCGTAATGCATTGTTTATTCGGAGAATACAAAAATGTCCATGAAACAACTCTTTGGCGCGTCCAGCATGTTCTACGGCGGAACCAATCTTGGGCGTCCTGTCCAAGGTGGACCGGTCATGGTTCGAGAATTCTCGGTTCAGTCTGAAACTTCTCGTAGTTTTGTTGTTGGTCTTGGATTGAAGGTGAACAAGAAAACGATGCAGTTGAACCTCGGCAATTACATGGTCGATATGTTTGAAACTGCAGAAGCTGCAAAACAGTCTTTGACTTGTAAGTAACTTATGAACTCGCGCCAACTATCAATCATGCGAAGGTTTGTGGATGGTCATTCACCCCGGTGCTCTGTGGCGGACTTCAACACTTTAAGCCGCGCTGTGCCTGGTGTCTTGCAGTTGGAAAGTAGGAATGGCGCCGATGCTAGGGGCGGCTACTGTCTAACCGCGCTTCGTGACTTGAAGTCGTCAGAGGCAGTAGTCAGGGCGTGGTTGAGCAGCCAATCGCAACAGCATGATGCTTGATGGTGCTGAGGTAGAGTCCAAGGCTTGTCACACACAAGCCAATGATTCCATGCCCGCGAACATCCTGAACCTTCCTCGCCTGAAGGTTACCCAGGTCGAAGAGACCGACAACGACTACCATATCAAGGCGCGTGCATCGTTTGACCCTGCAGCCTGCCCAGCGTGCCATAGCAAGGCCCTGGTGGGATTCGGACGCAACGAGCAGTTGGTCAAAGACCTGCCCATGCATGGCAAGCGCGTCGGCATCTACTTCGACACCCGGCGTTTCCGCTGCAAGGACTGCAGCAAGACATTCCTGGAGCAACACCCTGACTTTCACCCTGAACGGGCCATGACGGCTCGTCTGGTGGCATGGATAGGCTCCCAGAGCCTCAAGCGCACCTTTGCCAGCCTGGCTGAAGAAACGGGCGTTGTCGAGGGCACCATTCGCAACATCTTCCGGGACTACGTGAACGAGCTGGAGCGCACGGTGCGCTTCGAGACACCGAAGTGGATGGGCATCGACGAAATCCACCTCATCAAACCGCGTGGCGTCATCACCAACATCCAGAACAACACGGTGGTTGAGCTGCTGGCCAACCGCAACCAGGACACGATTGCCAAGTACCTGACCGGCCTCAAGGGCAAGGACCAGGTGCGCTACGTGGCCATGGACATGTGGAAGCCCTACAAGACCGCCGTCAACGCGGTTCTGCCCCAGGCCACGGTGGTCATTGACAAGTTCCACATCGTCAAGATGGCCAATGAGGCGCTGGAGAAAGTCAGGAAGGCCATGCGGGCAGACCTAACGCTTAAGCAGAAGCGCGGATTGATGCACGACCGGTTCGTGCTTTTGAAGCGCGAGCGCGACCTGACGGACCAGGAGCGGTTCAATCTGGACGGCTGGGTGCAGAACTACCCATTGCTGGGCGAGGCATACCGGCTCAAGGAGGCGTTCTACGGCGTCTACGATGCGAGGGGCATGGACTCAGCTCAGCGTGCATACGCGCTGTGGCAGCGCTCCATCCCGCCTGAGCTGGTGGACCACTTCCATGACCTGACCCGAGCCTTCCAGAACTGGATGCCGGAAATCCTGAACTACTTCGAGCACCCGGTGACCAATGCGTATACGGAGTCCCTGAACAGCTTGATTCGGGTGATGGACCGGATGGGTAGGGGTTACAGCTTTGAAGCCTTGAGGGCCAAGATTCTGTTTACCGAGGGCGTGCATGCCAGGCAGAAGAATCGGCCAAAGTTTGAGCGGCGTGACGACATGGAAATCCGGTTCAGCCATCGGGCAGATGAATTCGAGTCACTTCAAACAATGGAGCGCTGGACACCAACCCCGGAACCCCGAAATCAACAGTTCATACCCGAAGAGACTTTGAACTTCGGAGCCTCAATATCAACACTGGTCCGCATGATTGAAGAAGGCAGTCTTTAGGGCCTCAACAACAATGAATTACGGATGCCCAGAACATCGACAACCCGCGCTGGTGGCGACAGGAAAAAGAGCAGACCATTCGGTTGCAGCAAGCCGTGTCGCGCAAACCCAACCGCCGCTCCAACCGCAGAAAGAAGGCTGTGCGCAGGCTGGCCGCTGCCCGCGCCAAGGTAGCCCGCAAGCGCCTGGACTGGGCGCACCAGCAAACGGCAGCGCTGGCAAGCAAATATGCCTTGGTGGCAACGGAAGAACTCACGCTCAAGAACATGACCCGCAGCGCCTCGGGCACTGTGGACGAACCCGGCGCGATGGTTGCTCAAAAGGCAGGCCTGAACCGGGAGATATTGGACACCGCCCCTGGGTTGTTCACTTCGCTATTTCGCTACAAAGTGCTGGAAACTGGTGGCGAATGGGTGGACGCTCCGACCCGCAAGCTCAAACCCAGCCAGCGATGTCCCAAATGCTGGCATGTGGCCAAGAAGCGGCTCTCGCAGCGAATGCACTGCTGCGAACAATGCGGGCACCAGGAGAACAGGGACACGGCGTCAGCGCGTGTGGTGTTGCGCTGGGCCTTGGAATCAATATCCGGCCAGGAACTGGCCGAGACGGGGGTTCATTCTCCCCGTGAAACTCCATCCTTTGCAACGCATAGGGTGGAGTAGTTCATTTCCGTGATGGACCCAGAGCATATCGTCCCCGAGGTCTTCGAATTGACCAAAAGCAATCGGCGCAAGCGCGATGTCATCGCTATCTCCCTTTAGTCGGCCGCTAGTTTATTGCTCCTAGGCCCGCGCACGCGCGGTGCTCGCTCGCAGCCGCCTTTTCTCCCCAAAAACACTGTTTGGAACAGCCCCGCTGTCCCCTTCCCTTTACCCAGCTGATTCACGAATTCAAAAACCGGCCGCTGTCACCTGGTCCGTATATCCACTCATGGGACCAAGGTTCTGAATGTTGCCATCCGGACCCATGAAATAGGCATTCCCATCCTTGTAGCCCGTGTAGTTGTTACTCTGGGGGTAGTAGCGGTACAGGTAGCCCTGATACGAACCATTCGGCGCTGGGCCTGATTTCAGAAGACTGGAATACGCGCTCTCTGCCCAGTTCATGGTGCGATTGACCATGGCCATTGGACTTGCCCCATACAGCGACGCACACCCTTGCGCATCATCACCACGTAACGTGCGGATATATTGCGCGTCGTGGTAGGGGTTTGCGAACATGATGGCCGACGCCACATTGCTGTGAGCCAGCCCAATACCATGACCGATTTCGTGCGTCATGGTGGCCTCAACCACATCCAGCGTCCATGGCATATTGGAGTTAAGAATGATGTCTGCACCCCGGATGGTGCCGTCAGAGCTTGATACTACGGGCGTCCAACCTGAAAACTGATTGATGGAAGCGGCTAGCGGCTGGAATCCCCAGACGTTCACTCCATCGTCCGGCGCATATGGGACGTTCTGGTTTCCCAGAACGGCTGTGGTGCCCATGTATTGAATCGTGATGTTGCACATCTGCTCCCAACGGGCCGCAGCCGTCTTCATTGCCGCAAGCACGCCGTCTTGACTGATGCTTGCAGGCACATTGGCGGGATTGAAGAACCACTGGTACACACCGGTGGTCCACTTCGCATTCATTCCGTACATGTAGAGGTACTGTGGCCCTACTTTGCCCGATTCTGCAAATTCAACTCGATTTTGAAAGTCCTGCCCGCCTGTGGTTGAAATTGCCGGGCCTGATTGCGCGTAAGTCGATGCTGCCCCGATTGCGAGGCACAGGACCAGAGTATTGGCAGCGAATTGGGATGACTGTTTTTTCATGTTTGCTCTTCCTCTTCTTTGAGTGAAACGTATTTTCGATACCTAAATTGTTAACTACTTAGCCTGTCTGGCACTGGCCAACACCGCAAGAGGCTGCGCTCGGCTCGGCCGTACAGAGCGGCGTATGAATCGAGTGCTGCGATCTGTGCAGCATCGAGCACCGGGCGGCTCTGGTAGGTAAAGATGGCTCGCGCGTCCTGCGCTTTGCTGATCA
>Ga0265332_10000330_pt1 | contig 36229 bp, 24 predicted proteins | sample 41926metaG_FD_202084 | JGI IMG/M metagenome (GOLD analysis project Ga0265332, IMG submission 202084) | Rhizosphere microbial communities from Carex aquatilis grown in University of Washington, Seatle, WA, United States - 4-19-26 metaG | ecosystem: Host-associated > Plants > Roots > Rhizosphere...
GAACACGCCGGCCACGCCGCCCTCGCATCCGCTGGCCTCCTTGACCGGGCGGACATCCGGTGAGGCCTGCGGATAGCGCCGATCCACGCAGCGGGCCACCACGGGGCCGTTGTCGTAGGGATAGCGCCGCGGCTGGTCGCCGGTGCAGGCGATCACCCACTCGTCGCCGTGCGGGTCGGTTGGATCGATGACGCCGCCACCCCCCGGGCGCTCGCAGAGGCGCTTGCCCGCCCAGCGGCAGTACGCGTCGGCATCGCACCAATCCACGCAGACCACCGGCGAGGCGGCGCGCCCCACCGGATCGAAGGCCGGGCAGCCCGGCCCGTTGGTCGCCTTGAAGGTGTTCGGCGCCGGAGCGAAGGATGTGTTCCAGCTGCGGCACCGCTCCGCCTGCGCGCCGGGATCCGCGGCCGCGTCCAGGAAGGCCTGATACTCGGCGTTGGTCACCTCGGTGGTGTCGATGCAGAAGGCCACGCCATCCGCCCAGCCCACCCGGGCCAGGCTCGCTCCCTTCTGACCGGTGGGACAGTGGCTGCGAACCACGGGACCGTCGCCCGAGGTCTCCCCGGCCACCAGCGCATCGAGGTTGCTGCTCCCCGCGTCGCTCGCCCCCGCGGGACCGGTCGCGGGGCTGGAACCGCAGGCCGGCAGGGCCGCGGCACCGAGGGTGCCCAGCGCCGTGGCCAGCGTCATCATGAACCTCGAGCCCCGGGCGGACGAACGCACCAAACGGGCGAGGGGCCGGCTCATCTGGGGGGCGAGGATGCGGCAATCCGGGAGAGGATGTCAACGCCATCCGTGTCGTGCGTGGACGCCGCCGGCGGCGGCGCGGGCCGCCAGGCGCACGCGTCGACAACTGCGCTAACATCGGGGCCCATGGCGCACCAATACATCTTCACCATGCAGAACCTGCGGCGGGTTCATCCACCCAACAAGGAAGTGTTGAAGGGGATCTTCCTGTCCTTCTATCCCGGCGCCAAGATCGGCGTGCTCGGCTCCAACGGCTCGGGGAAGTCGACCCTCCTGCGCATCATGGCCGGGGTGGACAAGGACTTTTACGGGGAGGCGAAGCCGGCCGACGGGATCAAGATCGGGTTTCTGCCGCAGGAGCCGAGCCTGGATGCAACCAAGACCGTCCTCGCCAACGTCGAGCAGGCGGTGGCGGCCACCAAGCAGCTCCTGACCCGCTTCGACGAGGTCAACCTCAAGCTCGGCGATCCCGACCTGGCGCCGGCGGCCATGGACAAGCTGCTCGAGGAGCAGGGCAAGCTGCAGGACGCGATCGAGGCCGCCAACGGCTGGGATCTCGATCGCACGTTGGAAATTGCGATGGACGCTTTGCGACTGCCGCCGGCCGAGGCCAGCGTGGCGACGCTGTCGGGGGGCGAGCGGCGGCGGGTGGCGCTGTGCCAGATCCTGCTGCAGCGCCCGGACCTGCTGTTGCTCGACGAGCCGACCAACCACCTCGACGCCGAGAGCGTGGCCTGGCTCGAGCACCACCTGCACGACTACCCGGGGACCATCGTGGCGGTGACCCACGATCGGTACTTCCTCGACAACGTGGCCGGGTGGATCCTGGAGCTCGATCGGGGCTCGGGGATCCCCTGGGAGGGGAACTACTCGTCCTGGCTGGATCAGAAGCGCAAGCGCCTCGAGGGCGAGGAGAAGACCGAGTCCGCGCGCCAGCGCACCCTGGCCCGCGAGCTCGAGTGGGTGCAGGCCTCGCCGCGCGCCCGGCAGGCCAAGAGCAAGGCCCGCCTGGCCGCCTACGAGCAGCTGCTGGCCGAGGAGTCGCAGAAGCGCGAGGAGTCGGTGGAGATCAGCATCCCCCCGGGGCCGCGCCTCGGCGATCTGGTGGTCAAGGCCGAGGGCCTGTCGAAGTCGTTCGGGGATCGGTTGTTGATCGAGAACCTGTCGTTCAACCTGCCGCGCGGCGGAATCGTCGGGGTCATCGGGCCGAACGGCGCCGGCAAGACCACCATGTTCCGGATGCTGGTCAACCAGGAGAAGCCCGACGGAGGGACCCTGCGGGTGGGGGAGAGCGTGAAGTTCGCCTACGTCGACCAGAGCCGCGACACCCTGTCGGGCGACAAGACCGTCTTCGACGAGATCGCGCAGGGAGCAGAGTTCCTGGAGATCGGCAAGCGCAAGATCAACGCCCGCGCTTACGTGTCGGGCTTCAACTTCCGCGGGACCGACCAGCAAAAGCGGGTCAAGGATCTCTCCGGCGGCGAGCGCAACCGGGTCCACCTGGCCAAGGTCCTCAAGTCGGGGGGCAACGTGCTCTTGCTCGACGAGCCCACCAACGATCTCGACGTCGACACCTTGCGGGCGCTCGAGGATGCGCTGCTGCAGTTCGCGGGGTGCGCGGTGGTCATCAGCCACGATCGCTGGTTCCTCGACCGCATCGCCACCCACATCCTCGCCTTCGAAGGGGACAGCCAGGCGGTCTGGTTCGAGGGCAACTACCAGGACTACGAGGCCGACCGCCGCCGCCGGCTCGGCGCGGCGGCCGACCAGCCGCACCGCATCCGGTACAAGAAGCTGATGCACTAGCGCCTACGGCGCTCGCGGGAAGGGGAGGACCCCTCCCCGCGGGCCCCTCCCGGGGACCGGAGCGCGGGAAGGGGAGGACCCCTCCCCGCGGGCCCCTCCCGGGGACCGGAGCGCGGGAAGGGGAGGACCCCTCCCCGCGGGCCCCTCCCGGGGACGACGAGAGTCGGGCCCGGATCTGCTTTGCTGGTGCTGTCTCCGGTTGGCAAAGCCAACCTCCGATCCACCGCACGGAGCACGTGGCCGTGGGGAACGAGCGACCGGAAGCCGAGCTTCGCTCCCCTTGTTTTCCCCTTGTATGGACAGGGAGAGGGGCCCCATTTCATCCCGATCCCCGCCGCGACGTATCGTGATCCCAGCGGGGCGGGAGGGTTGTTGGGGGGAGGGGGAGTTTGTACTCTTGGGGAATGATCGCCTACGAAGAGCTGGAGAGGGCGCTCGCGCGCTGGAAGTCTCGCCGGTCGACCGCGGGAGCCGAGCCTCCGTCGGAGTCGGCCAAGCCTCAACCGATTGAAGGCGACACGCTCACGCCCATGCCGCCCGAGCACACCGGCGAGATCGATCTCGCGGATGCGGATTCCATCCTGGACGATTCCTAGAGAATCAACATTGCCGATCCCCGACGCTCCCCCGCCGCGCCACCCCGGGCGGAGCATCGGAGGTTGGCTTTGCCAACCGGAGACAGCACGAGCAAAGCAGATCCGGGCGCGCGTCTCGTCGTCCGCGGGAGGGGCCCGCGGGGAGGGGTCCTCCCCTTCCCGCGAGCGCCGAAGGCGCGGCAGCATCCCGCTTCTCGGAGCACCGGAGGTTGGCTTTGCCAACCGGAGACAGCACCGGCAAAGCAGATCCGGGCGCGCGTCTCGTCGTCCGCGGGGGGAAGGGGGCCTCCCCTTCCCGCGCTCCGGTCCTCCCCTTCCCGCGAGCGGCGAAGCCGCGTCCCTAGAAGTACAGGCGCACGCCGAGACCACCCTCGATGTTGAAGCCGACGCCGGGGGCCACGTAGATGATCGGCGCGAGCTCGAAGAACACCTCGAGGAAGTTCGGGTTGTTGAACATCAGGTCGAGCCCGATGGGCATGCGGGGCCCGAGCGCGACGTGGCCGCGACCGCCGTCGTTCCAGATGATGGTGCGGGCTCCCGCGCCGATGTGCCAGTCGAGCTGGGCGGTGCTTCGCACCAGGTTCGATTGCCAAAGGTAGTCGGCGTTCAGGCTGAACGATTGATTGCCCCCGCAGCCGTGGTTGTCGCACCAGCCCCACGCGTACCCGTAAAAGCCGAACCCCATGTCGATGGCGTTGGTGCGCCCCACCCAGTACTTGCCCACGAAACCCGTGGGATCTCCCAGGACGAATCCGAGACCGAGGTTCCGTCCGTAGCCCACCTCGGTGGCCTGCGCTCGCCCCGGCCAAGCCGTCACCGCCAGCGCAACAATCCCGGCCAGGGCCGTCGAGGTGAGCAGGCGAATGATTCTCCTAAGCGGCAACATGGCGGCAATATACGATGACTTGGTGGCATCGAAAGACCCGGCTCGATTCTTTTTGCCTCTTTCGAAGGCGCTCGCGGATACGACCGACAGCGCGTGGGTTGCAGGTGTCCGGCGGCTGAATCGCGGGCCTGCGGGACGGGCCCGCTTCTTCCTGCTCGGGCTCGTGCTGCTGCTCGCCTGCCGCCCTGCCACGCGACCGGAAGGCCGAGGCGCGCCGGGGTCGGCCCGACCTCCGCTTGCAGCGCCGCCCTCCTCCTCGCGAGCAGCAGGCGCGCCGAGCGCGACGCCGCGAGCTCCTTCGGGCATCTCCGTGCCGCCGCGTCCAGCGCGCGCTCCGCGCCACGACCCGGACGCGCTACCGGTGGCCGGTTCGGACGTTCCATCCGAGCGGCGAGCGCTGCAGGTGTCGGATGGGGTCGAGCGCCTGGTGGACGCGGACGAAGCGCGGCGGCGCGGGCTCACGGTGGTGGATCTGTCCGACGGCTGGGCGCCGGTGATCTTCGCCGATGGCACCGGTCCCTCCGGCGAGCCCCTCGCGAATGCCTATCGCCGGGTGTTCGTGGGGCTGGCCAACGATCAGACGGACGACGATGGTCAACCGCTTGGTGGACCATCCCCGTTCGACCTCGGCAAGAACTTCCTCGAGCTGCTCGGAGTCCCGCCGTCGCTGTCGGTGCTGGGGGCCCGCCTCTCGTCGGATGCGGCGCGCGACTGCAGCGCGGTGGATCCCGCGACGCTGCTGGCCGTGAACGAGATCCCGACCTGGGGCTCCTCGACCGAAGAGAAGGAGCTCGGCCGCGCCGAGGCCCGCGCCCGCCGGGTGCGGGCCGCCCTCGGGCAGTCCGCCGGTCCAAGCGCGGCCACGCGCACGGGCCAGGTCACCGGCCCGAGCCCGGGCCCGGGACAGGTGTCCCCGCCCATCTCCAGCTCCCTCTCGCGTGCCCTCGAGGCTCACCGCCGCTTCGAGGCGGAGCGGGCCGCGTTCAGGGAGGTGGAGAAGCGGATGGTCTGCGAGGGGCTCCTCGCCGCGCGCGGCAGCCACAGGGCGGGGCGGTACGACACCGTCCTGCGGGCGGCGGTGCTGGCGTTCCAGCAAAAGCACGCGATCATGGCCCAGGGCGACCTCACCCACTCCACCCTGCAGGCCATGGCCCGCGCGCCGCTCGAGCTGGACTTCGCGGCCCTGCGCCGCACGCTGGCGGAGCGCGCGGTGCACGCCGCCTCGATCGTGGAAGATGGATCGGCCGTCGCCGAGGACGGGAAGGCCGCCACCTATCTCGGCCAGGATGGGCAGCGCCACCCCGTCCCGGACCTGGTCGCGTCGGCCACCGAGGCGGTGATGGCGGCCCTCGATCTCCAGACCCCCGGCGACGCGGTCGACTTCTTTGGCCGGCATGGACCGGACGACTTTCGGTCGCTGCGTGCGGTGGCGCGCTTCCCCCAGCTGCCGGAGTACCACGCCGCCGGTCGGGATCTCGAGCTCTCTGCCGAGATCGATCGGGGCGACGTCTGGTACGACTTTCCCTTCGACGCCCGGGGCGTCCGCCTCCCCCAGCCGCGCGAGCACTTTCCCACCTTCAGTTTGTTCGTGCGGTGGCGGGGCGAGCGGGTGCCGCTGGTGCGCTGGCGAACCACCGTCGGCGGCTGGCGATCCGAGGTGGCGGGCGATGGGCAGGAGTACTACGCGTACAAGGGCTCGGACGTGGGGCCGCGGGTGTGGCGTCACCTGGTCGCTGCGCCGGTGTGGATACCGCCTCCCACCGCCCCGCTCGGCGGGATGGTCAAGGAGAAGCGGGTCAACGGGGCCTTCGTCAAGGTCACCAACTACGACGAGGTCGGTCCGGGATTTCTCTCCGCCTACGGCCTGGTCGCGGCGATCCACGAGCAGATGCGGGTCGGCCCGGGTGGCGGGGTCAGCTTCGCGGACAACGGCATCCGGACCCACGGCTCGTTCGACTACCTGTCGTTGCGCGGCCGCTTCTCCCACGGCTGCCATCGCCTCTACAACAACATGGCGGTGCGGCTCTTCAGCTTCGTGCTCTCGCACCACCGGGCACGGACCATCGGCACGCTGCCCCTCGACTATCGTCGGACCTTCTTCGCGGGCGGCGACCTCTTCGATCTGCGCCTCCCGGCGCGTGGCTTCTACTACGAGCTCGAGCCCCCGATCCCGATCGAGACCAAGGAGGGGACCATCCGCGGGGTGCGGCAGACGCCGGTCACCGGGTACGTTCGCAAGCCGGGGATCCACTACCGTGCGGTGGCCTCCGCCGCGGTGCCGGCGATGTCCGATTCACTCGACAGCAAGGCCAGCGGCGGAGGGGAGCCGTGAGGCTCGGCGGAGCGTCGGTCGCCGAGTGTTCTGCGTCGGCTGCATGCGCTGCATCCGCTTCATCCCATCCCCGTCTCCGCGGGCTGGTCCCGGTCTGCCTGGTGGCCCTCGCCAGTCTCGGGACCGTCGCCAGGGCCTCCGCCGAGGACGCTGCCGAGCCCGCGGCGGCTCCCGAGCCCGCGGCGGGGGCGCGCGAACCCGCGGGGGCGCTCGCGCCCGAGCCCGACGCGCGGCCCGAGTCCGACCACGACGCCGAGGCCCAGTCCGGACCGCCCCGGCCGGTGCCTCCCCTCGGCGGGTCGCCGCCGCCACCACCTCCACCCGCGGCCGCACCCGCCCGCCCGCGCGGGCCGACGGGCTGGAAGTCGAAGCCGCCGTCCGCGGCAACCCCGGTCGGCCCTCCTCCAGCCCACCCGAACGAGGTGACCATTCGCTTGCTGGTCCAGCCGCCCGGCATCGCGCACGTCCTGTGGGGCATGAAGGATCTGGGCGTGGCGCCGCTCGACCTCGTTCGCCCGCGCGGCTCCGGGCCGCTCGATCTGACGCTGCGTGCGGCTGGCTATCTCACCTTTCACACACGGGCCTTCACGGAGCGCGACGACAAGATCGCGATTCGCATGGTGCTCTCGAGCGAGGCCGCGCGATTTCCGGGCTTCGCGGGCACCGAGGGCTCGGGCGCGCCCGCCACCGCGCCCACCACCACCGCCACGCCCTCCTCCGACCACCCACGCGGGCGAGCGTCTGGGGCGCGATGACCGAGAATTCCCGGAGGATCCGGGCAGATTTGCCAGCCAGTCCGCACAAACGCCCAAAAAACCCGGGAAAACAGACGATATTGTTCTTTCCACCACGGGAAATGTCCCGTACAGTCTTGCGCCACGAAAAAGAATGTCGGCTCGAGCGAAATTGCCGGTTCCGGCAGCCGACGCGCTTTGATTCGCCGACGGGGAAAACCCGTCAAAATGCCGGCATTCCGCTGGAAAAGGAGATCTGATGGCTAAGGTGATGTCCAAGTCCGAGCTCATTTCGAAGTTGGCCGAGGAACATTCGGAGAAGATGACCCGCAAGGACGTCAAGTCCGTCCTCGAGTCCCTGTGCACGATTGGCTACAAGGAACTGAAGAAGAGCGGCGTGTTTTTGGTTCCGGGCTTCGCCAAGTTCGTGGTGATCAAGAAGCCGGCCACCAAGGCGCGCAAGGGGATCAATCCGTTCACCAAGGAGCCGACTGTCTTCAAGGCCAAGCCAGCGCGCAAGATCGTTCGTGCACGCCCCGTGAAGGCCGCCAAGGACGCCCTGGCCTAGACGTTCCTCACCTCGATCGACTGCGCGGGGACGGTGACGCCCGGACGGCTCATCGCCGGGCTTCATCGACCGCCCGACCGAGCGCCGACGAGAAGCGCGCCGAATGTGGGTAACCAACCCCCTTTCGGCGCGTTTCGTTTCGAGGAAGATCTTCGGGCTCGCTCTTATCGGCTGGACCGGGCGTGCCGAAGCCTGACCAGGTCCTCTTCTCATGCCGACGCGTACCGATGCCCGTCTCCGTTCCCGGCTGCCATCAGCGGCAGCGGCAGCGGCAGCGGTTGGCGGCGGGATCACGGCGGCGGATCTCGCGCTGCGCCGCGATCTGCAGCGACACCTTCGCCGCCTGCGCGCCGAGCATCGTCGTCTCTTGCGCGCGCTCCACGAGCTCCATCGGCTCGAGGCAAGCAGCAGCGGGCTCGCTTCCCTGGCCGAGCCAACGCCCCACCACGGTCTCGCCGCCCGCCGGGTTCTGCCGTCGTAGGGCGGGGTGGGGGAAGAGCAATGGCTGGCATGACCCGCGGGAGGCTCCGGGCCCGGAGCCCCTTGATTTCGCTTCGAAAAGCGCGCAGTGTGCGGGCCAAGCCGCATTGCTGGACGCATTCGGGAGCCCCGACCCGGATTGTCGCGGAAAGTGTGGCAGGTTTCCCCTTGTCGAAAACGCATCCAGCCTCAGGGCAACCACCATGAACGAAAGTCGGCCGAACCTCAGTCCCGCAAACCTCGCCTTCCTCGAACAGCTTTATTACCAGTTCGCGGCCGATCCCCAGTCGGTCGAGCCAGCCTGGAGAGAGTACTTCGAGTCGCTCGGTGATTCTCCGGCGGCCCCGCCGGCCAACTTTCGGCGGAGCTACTTCGCGGGTATCCGTCCGCACAGGTCGTCCGAGGGGATCTCCGAGGGCAAATGGGTGGACGCTCCGGGCGGCGTCCACAAGGGTGGCTCCAACGGGACCATCAACGGCAAGGCCAACGGACACGGGACCCCGTCCTCCGGGGGGGGCGCGGCCCCGGGCGACCAGAGCGGTCAGGTGGTCGCCGCCCTCGTTGCGGCCGCGGCGCCGCTCATCCGCAAGACCTCGTCGGTCAGCGCGGAACGGGTGCAGCGGCTCGTCGAGGCCTATCGCGAGATGGGGCATCTCTCGGCGGATCTCGATCCCCTGGGCCTGGTCAAGCGCAACGCCGGCGCCAGCCTCGAGATTGCCAAGTTCGGGCTGGTCGAGGCCGACATGTCCAACGTGTTCAGCTCCGAGAACGTCGCCGGCCCGGACCGCACCACGCTGGCGGATCTGCTGGCGTTGCTGCGCGAGACGTATTGCCGTCACATCGGCGTCGAGCTCGCCCACCTGCACGACGTGGAGCTGCGGACCTGGTTGCTCCACCGGATGGAGAGCACCCGCAACCGCCTGGATCTGTCCACCCCCGAGCGCCGCCGGCTCCTCGAGAAGGTGATCGACGCCGAGGTCTTCGAGCAGTTCCTGCACACCAAGTTCCTCGGGAAGAAGCGCTTCTCGCTGGAAGGCGGCGAGAGCGTGATACCGCTCGTGGATCGCATCGTGGAGCGGGCGGCGCTCCAGGGTGTCACCCAGATCGTGATCGGGATGGCCCACCGCGGCCGTCTGAACGTGCTCGCCAACGTGATGGAGAAGCCGCCGGCGGAGATCTTCGCGGAGTTCATCGACAAGGAGAGCTCGGCCGATGGCCCCCCCGGCGGCGACGTCAAGTACCACCTCGGCTACTCGGTCGACCGCACCTTCGGCGTCAACGGCGCCAGCCACAAGGTGCACCTGTCGCTGGCCTTCAACCCGAGCCACCTCGAGTTCGTGAACACCGTGGTCCAGGGACGCGTCCGGGCCAAGCAGGACCGGCTGGGGGATACCACCCGCACCCGCTGCCTGCCCATCTTGATCCACGGCGACGCCGCCTTCGCCGGGCAGGGGGTGGTGGCCGAGGCGCTCAACATGTCCGAGCTCGAAGGCTACCGGGTGGGGGGCACCGTCCACGTCGTCATCAACAACCAGATCGGGTTCACCACCTCTCCGAAGATGGAGTACTCGACCACCTACGCGACCGACGTCGCGCGGATGCTGCAGATCCCGATCTTCCACGTCAACGCCGAGGATCCGGAGGCCATCGCCCAGGTGGTCGACCTGGCTGTGGACTTTCGTCAGCGCTTTCACCGCGACGTGCTGATCGAGGTGTGGTGCTTCCGGAGGTGGGGGCACAACGAAGGCGACGAGCCGGAGTTCACCCAGCCGGTCATGTACCGCACCATCCACACCAAGGGCTCGATCCGCGTCCCGTTCCTCAAGGCCTTCGCCGAGCGGCCGGCCCTCGACGGCGGCGTGCTCACCGAGGCGGACGCCGAGCAGCTGGCGGCGGCTCGCCGCCGGATCCTCGAGGCGGAGCTGGAGATCGCGACCGGGCTCGACTCCCCGGTCAAGCCCAGCACCCTGACCGGGGCGTGGGCCCGCATGAAGGGCGGGCCGGAGGCCGAGGTCCCGCAGGTGCCGACCGCCATCTCGCGGGAGCTCCTGGAGACGGTGTCGAGCGCGCTCACGCGCACCCCGCCCGGCTTCACGCTGCATCCGAAGTTGACCGTCCTCAAGGATCGGGCGGCCATGGCGGCCGGGCAGAAGCCGGCGAACTGGGGCATGGGGGAGGCGCTGGCCTTCGGGTCATTGCTGGCCCAGGGCATCGGAGTGCGGCTCTCCGGCCAGGATGTCCGGCGCGGGACCTTCAGCCACCGCCACAGCGTGCTCATCGACTACCAGAACGACGCCGAGTACACCCCGCTCGCCCACATCGGCGACGTCTCGGGCAAGCCCCAAGGGGTGTTCGAGGCGCGGGACAGCCCCCTGTCGGAGGCGGGCGTGCTGGGCTTCGACTATGGCTACAGCCTGGACATGCCCGACGGCCTGACCATCTGGGAGGCCCAGTTTGGCGACTTCCTGAACAGCGCCCAGGTGATCGTCGACCAGTTCATCGTGTCGTCCGAGGCCAAGTGGCGTCGGGTCAGCGGCCTGGTCATGCTCCTGCCCCACGGGATGGAGGGGCAGGGCCCCGAGCATTCGAGCGGCCGGCTCGAGCGGTTCCTGAACATGGCGGTCAACGACAACATCCAAGTCTGCAACCTCACCACGCCGGCCCAGCTCTTTCACGCCCTGCGCCGGCAGGTGCTGCGGCCCTACCGCAAGCCGCTCATCATCATGTCGCCGAAGAGCTTGCTCCGGCACCCGATGGCGACCTCGCCCATGCGGGACTTCACCGAGGGCGCGTTCCAGTACATCCTGCGCGACGTCCGGGAGACCGATCCCGCGACCATCAAGCGCATCCTGCTCTGCACCGGCAAGGTGTACTACGACCTGGTCGCCACGCGCGAGGAGAAGGGACATCACGACACCGCGATCATCCGCATCGAGGAGCTCTACCCGTTGCGTCGGGAGGAGCTCGTGTCCATCATCCGGACCTATCCGAAGGGGACGCCGGTGGTCTGGGTCCAGGAGGAGCCGAAGAACATGGGTGCGTGGCCATACATGAACAGGGAGCTGCCGGGGTTGCTGCTGGGGCTCTCGCCCTGGTCGTGTGCCACGCGACCCCTGTCGGCGAGCCCGGCGGTGGGCTCCGAGAAGCGGCACAAGATCGAACAGGCCCGATTGATGGAAGAGGCATTCGGAAAGGGGGCTGTCTGATGTCCGTCACGTTGAAGGTTCCATCGATCGGAGAGTCGATCCGCGAGGCGACGGTCGGGGTCTGGAAGAAGGGCGAGGGAGACTGGATTCAGCTCGACGAGCCGCTGGTGGAGATCGAGAGCGAGAAGGCCACCCTCGAGGTGCCGGCGCCGTCTTCCGGCGTCCTCAAGAAGATCTTGCGCCATCAGGGCGATACGGTCGCGATCGGAGAGGCCCTGGCGGACATCGACGAGACCGCCAGGCCGGCCGAGAAGACCGCGGCGCCCGCCAAGCCCGCGGCGGCGCCAGCTAAGGCGGCGTCGGCGTCGGCGCCGGTTCCGGCCAACGGCAGCCAGTCCGCATCGGCTGCTCAGGTCCCCGCGGCGGCGCCGGCCCAGGTCGCGGCGGGGCCAGCGCCCGCGGCGTCGGATCCAGTGCGGGCTGCCCCCTCGGCGCGCAAGCTGATGGCGGACGCGGGCCTCGGCGTCTCCGACGTCCAGGGCTCGGGGCGCGGCGGACGCATCCAGGGCCTCGACGTGGCGCGGGCGCTCGAGAGCCGCCAGGCGGCGGCGCCGGTCCCGGTCCCGGTGACCCTGCTCGACGAGCGGACCCCGATGGAGTCGGCCCTCGAGCGGGTGGTCCCCATGACCACCCTGCGCAAGACCATCGCGCGGCGGCTGGTCGAGGCCCAGCACACGGCCGCGATCCTCACCACCTTCAACGAGATCGACATGTCGGCGGTGCTGGAGCTGCGCGAGCGCCACCAGGAGCGCTTCTCCAAGCAGCACGGGATCAAGCTGGGCTTCACCAGCTTCTTCGTGAAGGCCGCGATCGATGCGCTGCGGGCTTACCCGGCCGTCAACGCCGAGGTCCGCGGCACCAACATCGTCTACAAGGATCACTACGACATCGGGGTGGCGGTGGGCGGCGGCAAGGGCTTGGTGGTGCCGGTGGTGCGGGAGGCCGACCGCCTCTCGTTCGCCGAGCTCGAGAAGACCGTCGCGAACCTGGCGGTGCGGGCCAAGGAGAACCGCTTGCAGATGTCCGACCTCGAGGGCGGAACCTTCACCATCTCGAACGGGGGCGTATACGGCTCGCTGCTGTCGACCCCGATCTTGAATCCCCCGCAAAGCGGGATCCTCGGTCTGCATGCGATCCAGAAGCGGGCGGTGGTGGTGAACGACCAGATCGTGATCAGGCCGATGATGTTCGTGGCCCTGTCCTACGACCACCGGATCGTCGACGGCCGGGAGGCGGTGCAGTTCCTGGTCCGGGTCAAGGAATGCGTGGAGAGCCCGGACCGAATCCTGCTCGAGGTGTAAGGGACGCGCCTACGGGCTCGCGGGAAGGGGCGGACCCCTCCCCGCGGGCCCCTCCCGGCGGACGACGAGAGTGGTGCCCGGATCTGGGACGCGCCTACGGGGCTCGCGGGAAGGGGCGGACCCCTCCCCGCGGGGCCCTCCCGGCGGACGACGAGAGTCGTGCCCGGATCTGCTTTGCCCATGTCTTCTCCGGTTGGCAAAGCCAACCTCCGATCAACCGAATGGAGGCCGTGGACGCGGGGCATGAGTCAACCAGGGACTCAGCCCAACCCCTTCCTGTCCCTCGCCCCGCGGAGCGGGGAGGGTGAGGGAGAGGGGCCACTTCACACCGCGGGAGATGGCCGAGGGCGAAAGGCGAACGGGGCGGAGGTTTTCCCCGGGCGTCCGGGGAGAGGCTGGATATACTGCGCGCGCTTCCGCCGAAGTTGGTGTTGGGGATCGCGGCGAGGCCGACAGGCTCTCGTCGAGGAAAGTCCGGGCTCCGCAGGGCAGGGTGCTGGCTAACGGCCAGTCGAGGTGACTCGAAGGACAGTGCAACAGAAAATAGACCGCCGCCGGCTTCGGCCGGAGGCAAGGGTGAAACGGTGCGGTAAGAGCGCACCGCTCCCTCGGTGACGAGGGGGGCATGGCAAACCCCACCTGGAGCAAGACCAGTCCGGGATCGCGAGGGCAACCTCGCCGGCGTGGCCCGCGTCGAATCGATCTCGAGTCGGTCGCTGGAGCGGCTCGGCAACGAGCCGCCAAGAGGAATGGTCCCCCCTCACGGCAACGTGAGGAACAGAACCCGGCTTACGGCCAGCTCCGGCGGGAGCATTTTGGGACGCGCCTACGGCGCTCGCGGGAAGGGGAGGACCGGACGCGCCTACGGCGCTCGCGGGAAGGGGAGGACCGGACGCGCCTACGGCGCTCGCGGGAAGGGGAGGACCCCTCCCCGCGGGCCCCTCCCGACGGACGACGAGAAGCGGGCCCGGATCTGGACGCGCCTACGGCGCTCGCGGGAAGGGGAGGACCCCTCCCCGCGGGCCCCTCCCGACGGACGACGAGAAGCGGGCCCGGATCTGCGTTGCCGATACCTTCTCCGGTTGGCAAAGCCAACCTCCGATCCACCACCGCATGGACGACGTGACCTCGTTGCCCCCACTTGCGAAAGTCAACCGCTCTCCACACAGGTGTCTGGGCCCTAGCGCCTGTCCTCGTCCTCGTCCCCCGGTGGCGTCCGGTCGTGCAACGGGGACGACAACGAGGACGAGGACGAGGATGGGAACGGCGGCGAGGACGTCAACCAGGACGGGGACGGATCTCGCCCCGACCTTGCGCCTCAGGCAGCCGAGGCTCGGCCTTTGCGGACATTGAGCAAGGGCGCGAGAAACTGGCCAGTGAAGGACCGCGGCACTCGAGCAACCTCCTCGGGAGTCCCGATCGCCACGATCTCGCCTCCCCTCGTCCCCCCTTCCGGACCGACATCGATGATGTAGTCGGCGGTCTTGATCACGTCGAGGTTGTGCTCGATCACCAGCACCGAGTTGCCAGCGTCGGTCAAGCGCCCGAGCACCGCCAGCAGGCGGCGCACGTCCTCGAAGTGCAGCCCGGTGGTGGGCTCGTCGAGGAGGTACAGCGTCCGCCCCGTGTCGCGCTTGGCCAGCTCGCGCGATAGCTTGATGCGCTGGGCCTCGCCGCCCGACAGGGTGGTGGCACTCTGTCCGAGCGAGATGTACCCGAGCCCGACGTCGTCGAGGGTCCGCAGGATGGTGCGCAGCTGACGGTGGTTCTCGAAGAGCGCCAGCGCGTCGGAGACGCTGGTCTCCAGCACCTCCGCGATGTTCTTGTCCTTCCAGCGCACCCGCAGGGTCTGCTCGTTGTACCGGTGTCCCCGGCACACCTCGCACGTCACGTAGACGTCGGGCAGGAAGTGCATCTCGACCTTGCGCACCCCATCGCCCTCGCAGGCTTCGCAGCGCCCGCCCCGCACGTTGAACGAGAAGCGCCCCGGCTCGTACCCGGAGGTCCGCGCCTCCGGCGTCTGCGCGAAGATGTCGCGGATGAAGTCGAAGGCCTTGGTGTAGGTCGCGGGGTTGGAGCGCGGCGTCCGCCCGATCGGGTTCTGATCGATGTCGATGATCTTGTCGATCTGCTCCACCCCCCGGAGCGCGTCGTGCGGTCCGACCAGATCGTAGCTGCCCATCAGCTTGCGGCGCAGCGCGGGCTGCAGGATGCCGTTGACGAGCGAGGACTTGCCCGCCCCCGACACCCCGGTGATGGCCACCAGCACCCCGAGCGGAATGTCCACCGTGACGTTGCGCAGGTTGTGCTCGCGGGCGCCCGCCAGCGTCAGCCAGCCCGTGGGCTTGCGCCGGACGGACGGGATCTCGATCCGCTCGACCCCCGACAGGAACCTCCCGGTCACCGAGTTCGGGTTGGCGCGCAAGGCGGCGGGCGGCCCCTCGGCGACCACCCGCCCCCCGAGCCGCCCGGCCCCCGGACCGAAGTCGACCACGTAGTCGGCCGCCTCGATGGTCTCGGCGTCGTGCTCCACGACGATCACGCTGTTGCCGAGATCGCGCAGGCGCTGCAGGGTGGAGATGAGGCGCAAGTTGTCGCGTTGATGCAGCCCGATCGACGGCTCGTCGAGCACGTACATCACCCCCGACAGCTCGGATCCGAGCTGGGAGGCCAGCCGGATCCGCTGGGCCTCCCCGCCCGACAGGGTCGCGGCGGCCCGGTCGAGCGTCAGGTACTCGAGCCCGACGTCGAGCAGGAACCCCAGCCGGGCGTTGACCTCCTTGAGGATCTCCGCGGCGATCTGGGCGCGCGCGCCGCTCAGCCCCAGCGACGCGAAGTGCGCGCTCGCGGCCGAGACGGTCATCGAGGTGATGGCGACCAGGCTCTGGCCCGCCAGCAGCACCGCCCGCGACTCGGGCCGCAGCCGCGCGCCCTTGCACGCGCGACACACCTGCTCCCGGAAGTACTTGCCGTACCACTGCCGCGTCACCTCGGAGGTCGACTCCTGCATGCGCTTCTTGATGGTGTTCACCACTCCGCCAAAGCGCATCGCCCACGACCCGGCGCCGTGCTTGCCCTTCCAGTCCACCGACACCCGCTGGTCCCCGGTACCGTGCAGGAGGATCTCCCGCTGCCGCGGCGACAGGTCCTTCCAGGGCTTGTGCAGCGGGATGCCGAACTCGCGCGAGATGGCCGCCGCGATGTTGGCGGTCCAGCCGCTCTCCTTGCCGGCCCGGTCCCCCCACGGCTCGATGGCGCCCTCGGCGATGGACAGGTCGGGGTTGGGGACGATCAGGCTGGGGTCGACCTCCAGCGACGCGCCGAGTCCGTTGCAGTCCACGCACATGCCGAGCGGGCTGTTGAACGAGAACGACTGCGGCGACAGCTCGGGCAGCCCCACCCCGCAGGTCGGACAGGCCCGCGCCTCGCTGTAGGCGCGCTCCTGGGCCTCGCCGTCGACGGCGACCAGGATCGAGCCTCCGCCCGCCTTGACCGCGGTCTCCACCGAATCGGTGATGCGCGCCCGCTCCGCCGGATCGATGGTCACGCGATCCACCACGAGCTCGATGGTGTGCTTCTTCTTCTTGTCGAGGGTGCTCACGTCCTCGAGCCGGTGGAAGGTGCCATCGATGCGCACCCGCACGAAGCCAGCCTTGCGGGCCTCGTCGAGGATCTCGCGGAACTCGCCCTTGCGGTTCTCCGCCTTGCGCGCCATCAGCACCGCCTTGGTCTTGAGCGGCAAGGTCATCAGCTCGGAGACGATCTCCGCCGCCGAACGCGCGGTCACCTCGCCTCCGCACAGGTGGCAACGCTGCTCGCCGGCCCGCGCGTAGAGGACCCGCAGGTAGTCGTAGATCTCCGTGACCGTCCCCACGGTGGAGCGCGGGTTCGACGACGCCGACTTCTGCTCGATGGCGATGGTGGGCGACAGGCCGCGCAGCTGTTCGTACTTGGGCTTCTCCATCTGCCCGAGGAACTGCCGCGCGTACGAGGACAGCGACTCGACGTAGCGCCGCTGCCCCTCCGCATAGAGGGTGTCGAACGCCAGCGACGATTTTCCCGAGCCGGACACCCCGGTGAAGACCACCAGCTGCCGCTTGGGGATCCGCAGCTCCGCGATGTCGAGGTTGTGCTCGCGCGCGCCCCGCACCACGATGAAGTCCGGCTCATCGGCGCCGCGACGGGTGCCGTTCACGCCCGGGTTGGTCGATGCTTTGGACGAGCTGGCGGCGCGGCCGGAAGGCTGGGCTTTTGACACCGGCGGAGTCTAGTACATCCGGACGCGCGTGCAGGCTGCCAGCGGGTCGGATCGTCCCCCGTCGGTGGAGCGAGCCGCACCGCCCCCACTCCTCACGAGTTGCCGCGGGGCTCGTCGTCGTCGCTGAGATAAGCGAAGGTCCGCACCAGCTGCACGATCTGTTCGCGCTGCGGGGCGGTGAGATCCACGAACTGGACGCCCATCCCCGGGTTGATGTTGTCGTAGCTGCCCGGGCGAAAGGGGTTGACCCACATGACCCGACCCTCGAGGTTCAGCTGGGGACCGCCGCCGGGTGGGTTGAAGCTGAGGTTCAGCAGCGTGCCGGGAGGCTCGGGCGCGTTGGTGCGGATGAAGATCCCCATGGCGCTGATGTCGGTGATGTAGGCAAACAGGAACGTGTCGGCGCTGCGGTAGTCGACCGAGATGTCGACCATCACCCGGGTGTGGATCCGGCGGTCGGCTCCGGTACGGCGCCGCTCGGGCGCGACGTTCACGTCCCTGCGCCGTCGATCTCTGTGTCGCCGCGTCGACATTCCCTCGGGGTCCCCCGTCGTCTTAGCCCAAAGCCCCAACTTGAACAAGAGATCCCGCGGGGAGGCCGACCGATAAGCTGGTCTCGGGCGACCAAGAAGGGGTGATCGCCCCGCGCCTCGCGCGTTGGCCTTCTCACCCGTGATCGTGGCCGTGGCCGAACTCGCGGACGTGGACGGATCCGTTATGGTGGCCGTCCACGTGTACTGGAACGCCCCCGTGGGCGTGATCGGACTCGATCCCGCCGCCGACGGGGCTCACTTGACCTCGATGGTTCCGAGGTGCATGCGGTCCGAGCCGTCGTTGGGGCCGTTCGTGATGTGGAGGCGCTTGCCTTCGCCCCCCGGCCAGAACCCGAAGTAGAGGTGGTAGGTGCCGGCGGGCGTGGTCATGAGCGGCAGCTCGATGTCGTAGACGTCGCGGATGTACTCCCCGGGGAGCCAGCTGGTGGTGGGAAAGGCCTTCCCCACCGGATCGTGATCGCCGATGACCCGCGGCGTGGCTGGCCCGTCGAGGTGCACGAAGATCTTGTAGTTGCCGGGGACCCGCCCCTTGACCCGGAAGAAGAGCTCGAGCCGGAGGTTGGCGGGGCGGCGAATGCTCTCGGGGAAGCTCGCGCCCACCAGCTCCACCACGTCACCGAAGGTGGCCGCCGCCGGCATCCGCCAGGTCCAGGGCGGATGCTCGGCCGGATTCCATTGCCCGCCGTTCGTCACCGGGCTGGTCGGCGCCATCCAGACGTTCGTGCGCAAGGGGTTCTGGTCTTGCTGCCCGGGCTCGAGCCGGTTCGACAGCAGCAAGAACCGCGACGAGGACGCGTCCACCGCGAAGTAGGGGACCTGGGCCGACTTGAGGGCCGCGTCCAGCCCCGCCAGCTCGTCGGCGCTCACCAGCGCGAACACCCGCTCGGGCCCGCGCAGGAAGCGCACCACGCCATCCTGGGACCCGAGGTCGATCATCGCGGTGCGGGTGTAGAACGAGGTGCCTTTGCCCTCGACCCGGTAGCGACCGAACTTCTCGCCGTTCCTGGCGTAGGTGCGGAACGATTCCATCACGGGCTTGAACGAGAAATGCTGCGAGAGGTGGGGCACCACCACGTGGAGCAGCCAGAAGGTGAACACCAGCGCCACCGCCACGCCACCCTGCAGCCCGTATCTCCCGAGCTGGACGAAGCGGTGGTCGAGCGCCTGCCGCCAGCGCAGCCACCGCCGCGGGCTCCCGGCCCCGGCCGCGTCCAGGGCCGCCGCCGCCTCGGGCGCCTTGCCGCCGTCGGGCGAGATCACCCTGCCGATCGCCCGTCCGCGGGTCGCGAGGCCCGCGTAGATTCCGGCCGCCACCAGCAGACCGAACCCGAGCAGGGCCGGCCCGATCACCACCGTGGGCGGCCACTTGACCTTGTCGCCGAGCAAGTGCACGGACACCAGATCCTCCGGCGCGAGGAAGAAGTCCCGCGCCACGATCATGGTCCCGGTCCCCATGAGCAGGCCGGCGACCGGCTCGGGCCGGTTTCCCTCCAGCGCCTCGTCCAGAAAGGCCCCGACCGCCAGGGCGATGGCCCCGAGCGCGGCGTAGCGGGCCTCGCCGAGCAGCAGTGCCTGCACCGATCCCAGCACGAACCCCATCCCGGCGAAGAGCAGCAGGTAGGTCTGCACGAACGCCAGGCGGCGGTTGGTACGCGCGCCATCCGCCCCGGCCTCGCCGCCAGCGTCGTCGGCGCCGTCGCCGCTGCGTTGCCCGTCGTCGAGACGGATGAGCGGGCGTCCGAGCGCGAAGAAGGCCAGCGCGCTCCAGGGGAACAGCCCGAACCCGAGCTGGCGCACCAGGTATTCGAAGGTCATCGCGGGCGGCCCGCCGCGCGGGGCGCCGCCGAGCAACGACGAGGGCCGTCCCGCCACCGTGCGTCCGAGGCACGCAGCCAGCAAGGCGAGCCCGAGGAACCCAAGAGCGCCGAGGGCGGCGATGGCCAGCGGTCGCCGGCGCAGGCTCGCTCCGAGGGTGGCTCCAGGGGGGAGGTCGGGGCCCGCGCCGCTCGCCGCCAGCGCCGCGGTGCCGTCGTTCGGCCCGTCGGCGTCGGGCGGATCGGCGGCGGCGGCGGCGCTGGCGCCCCGCTCCGGAGGCCGCGGCTCTGGTTGCACCCGCAGCCCGAGACAGATGAGGACGGCCAGCGCCAGCGCCAGGCACGGGACCACCACCCCGACGAGGGCGCCCCCCGCTCCGAACGCGAGCCCGAGCCCGACGAGCCCGAGCGCGAGGTCACGTCCGCGCCGCTGCCCGTCCGCGGGCCAGGTCCAGCGCCCGAGCGCCCCGAGCGTCAGCGCCAGCGCCGCGACGAGCGGCATGTTCGAGGTCATCTGCCGACTCGAGAGCGCAAAGATCGGGGTCGAGCCGAGGGTCAGCACCGCGAGCAACGCGGCCCGTGCGCGCAGCAGCCCCGCCCCGGCCCAGTAGACCGCCATCAGGCTCGCCACGCCGGCGAGTGCCCCGAAGAAGCGCGCCCCGCCTTCGGTCGGGCCGACGAGGGCGATTCCAAGGGCCTGCAGATACGGGGTGAGCTGCGCGTGCGCGAGGGCGCGAGCGAGGGCGCCAGGGCCCACCCCACCGGCGTCGTCCGCCAGGCGGCGTGCCTGATCGGCCAGGTTCAGCTCCCACGGCTCCCACAGACCGAAGGACCCGAGCCCGGGCAGACACAGGACGACCGAAAACAAGAGGGCCCAGCCCCAGGGCGGAACGCGACGAAGTCTGTCCACGGGAAGACGCGCACTCTAGCCAAGCGGCCGGGGCGACGTCCACACGAATGCCGGCCGACGGGTGGCGAGGACCGGGGGCTCTCGACCGACCAGTATCGGGGTTACGGGTTGCCCACCTCGAGGGCTCGGTGCGTCCAAGAAGTGTAACCGCGTGGCGGCGATTCCCCCGGGCCGCGCCTTCGCGCATCGAAGCGCGACAGCGCGAGAGGCGAGATGTCGCTTAGCCGCCCGCCCGCGCCCCTCGGCCGAGCGCTCGGCGTCGGCCAGCCAGCGCCGCGGGCCCGCTTCTTGCCTTCACCCCAACCCGACTTTCCGGGCCGGAACGGCGCACCATCCTGGTGGGCCCTTGCGCTCGCGCACCGGACGACATTCTACTTTCACGCCACCTTTTCAGGGGGATTCATGCGAGAGATCTGGCCGGGGAAGCCCTATCCACGGGGCGCGACGTATCAGGGTGCCGGGGTGAACTTCGCGGTGTTCTCCCGCGTCGCCACCCGGGTGGAGATCTGCCTCTTCGACGCCAACGATCCCGCGAAGGAGACCGAGCGCTTCGATCTGCAGGAGGTGTCCGGGTTCACCTGGCACGGCTTCGCTCCCGGGTTGGCGGCCGGAACGCTCTACGGCCTGCGGGTCCACGGCCCCTACGCGCCCGAGCAGGGGCAACGCTGCAATCCCCACAAGCTGCTCGTCGATCCCTACGCCAAGGCGGTGGCTGGCAAGGTGGACTGGAAGCGCCCGGTGACGGGCTACCGGCCGGGCGGCGCGGAGGCCGACCTGACCATGGACCAGACCGACAGCGCGCCGGGCGTGCCGAAGGGGGTGGTGGTCGACGACAGCTTCGACTGGACCGGCGACACGCTGCCCGACACCACCTGGCGGGAGACGGTGATCTACGAGTTGCACGTGCGCGGATTCACCAAGCGTCACCCCGAGATCCCGCCCGCGCTCCGCGGCACCTACGCGGGTCTGGCGCACCCCGCCGCCATCGGCCACCTCAAGAACCTCGGTGTGACCGCGGTCGAGCTCCTGCCCATCCACGAGTTCGTCGATGACGGCTTCCTCCTCGACCGCAACCTCGGCAACTACTGGGGCTACAGCACCCTCGGTTTCTTCGCGCCCGAGCAGCGCTACTGCAGCCAGCGTACACCCGGGGCCCAGGTGGCCGAGTTCAAGTCCATGGTCAAGGCCCTGCACGCCGCGGGCATCGAGGTGATCCTCGACGTGGTCTTCAATCACACCTGCGAGGGCAACCACCTCGGACCCACCCTCAGCCTGCGCGGGATCGACAACGCCACCTACTACTGGCTCATGCCCGAGGCGCGCTACTACCTCGACTTCACCGGGACCGGGAACAGCCTCAACGCCTCGAACCCCGAGGCGGCGCGCCTGATCGTGGACTCCTTGCGCTACTGGGTCCGCAACATGCACGTCGATGGCTTCCGGTTCGACCTCGCCTCGACGCTGGGGCGGGTGGGGCGGGGGGCGTTCGACCGCCACGCGCCCATCTTCCAGATCATCGATCAGGATCCAGTCCTGTCGCGGGTCAAGCTGATCGCCGAGCCCTGGGATTGCGGCCTCGGGGGCTACCAGGTCGGCAACTTCCCCGCCCCCTTCCGGGAGTGGAACGGGAAGTTCCGCGACGGAATCCGCCGCTACTGGAAGGGCGACGGCAACCTCGCGACCGAGCTCGGCTATCGGCTGTCGGGTTCGGCGGACCTGTTCCAGGGGGAGCGCCGTCAGCCCCAGGCGAGCATCAACTTCGTGACCGCCCACGACGGGTTCACGCTGCACGATCTCGTGACCTACGGGAGCAAGCACAACGAGGCCAACGGCGAGGGAAACCAGGACGGCGCCGACGACAACCAATCCTGGAACCACGGGGCCGAGGGCGAGACCGACGACCCCGAGGTGATCGGGCTGCGCGAGCGCCAGAAGCGCAACCTCCTCGCCACCCTGTTCCTGTCGCAAGGGGTCCCGATGCTGCTCGGGGGGGACGAGATGGGGCGCACCCAGCGCGGCAACAACAACGCCTATTGCCAGGACAACGAGCTGTCGTGGTTCGACTGGAAGCTCGACGATCGGCGCCGCAGCTTGATCGACTTCACCCGGCGCATCATCAAGATTCGGCAGCGACACCCGGTGCTGCAGCGGCGGCGCTTCTTGCGGGGGGACTTCATCTGGGAGTCAGAGGCCAAGGACGTCACCTGGCTGCGCCCCGACGGGGAGGAGATGGGCCCCGAGGACTGGCGCCGCACCGAGGCCGGTGGGTTCGGGTTCATCCTGGGAGGCGACGCCATCCCCAGCGTCGACGAGCGGGGTGAGCGCCTGGTGGATGACAGCGTCATGGTCTTCCTCAACGCCAATCACGAGGGGATGACCTTCACCTTCCCGTCGGACGAGGCGGCGGGCAACTGGCTGCTCGAGCTCGACACCGGCGATCCCGGCAAGGCCCAGGACACCGCCGTCTCGGGCCACTACGATCTCGCGCCGAGATCGCTGGTGGTGCTGCGCCAGCCGCTCGACATCCGGGTCAAGCGGGAAGCCAGCGTGGCGCGGGCGCGTGCCCTGCAGAAGGAGGCCCAGCGCCGCCGCCGCCGCGCCGGGGTGCTCATGCCCCTGTTCTCCATCCGCTCGCGCACCGGCTGGGGCCTCGGCGAGATCGCCGACCTGCCGGAGCTCGCCAGCTGGGCCAGCAAGGCCGGGTTCTCGGTGGTGCAGCTGCTGCCCGTCCACCAGGTGTCGGCCTTCGATCCGAGCCCCTATGCGGCGACCTCGGCCTTCGCGCTCGACGAGGTCTACCTGGCGCTCGACGCTTGCCAGGACTTTCAGGCGGCGGGCGGCCGGGACGCATTGCCCGAGGACTTGCGCGCCGAGCTCCGCGCCCTCGCGGACACGGCGCTGGTCGACTGGAAGAGGGTGCGCGCGCTCAAGCGCGCCGGGATCGACCTGGCGTTCCAGAGCTTCCTGCGCGAGGAGTGGGAGCGCAAGTCTGGTCGCGCGGCGGAGCTGTCGGCGTTCATGCGCGAGACCCGGCACTGGCTCGACGACTACGCCCTGTACTCGGTGCTGCACGCCGAGTTCGACCGGAGCTGGCTCGACTGGCCGGTCGCCGCCCGCGAGCGCGATCCCCAGGGCATCGCGGCGGCTCGGGACACCCACGCGGACGAGCTCCTGCGGGTGAAGTGGACCCAGTGGCAGCTCGACCTGCAGTGGCGAAAAGCCCGGCGAGAGGCCGGCGCCCTCGGCATCGATCTGATGGGTGACCTGCCCTTCATGGTGGGGCTCGACTCGGCGGACGTCTGGTCGAACCGCGAGCTGTTCCGGCTCGACCGCCAGGTGGGCACGCCCCCCGATGCGAGCTCCCCCGAGGGCCAGAGCTGGGGCGTCCCGGTGTACGACTGGGAGGCCATGCAGCGGGACGACTTCGCGTGGATCCGTGCGCGGGCCATGCGGGCCGGAGCGCTGTTCAGCCTGTACCGTGCGGACCACGCGATCGGCTTTTACCGGACCTACTTCCGCGCGGTCGATGGCAAGGAGAGTGGCTTCACCCCGGCCGATGAGCCCTCGCAGGTGCGCCTCGGCGAGTCCATCATGCGGTTGATGGCGCACTGGGGTGAGGTGGTGGCCGAGGATCTCGGGGCGGTGCCTCCCTTCCTGCGTCCCTCGCTGGAGCGGGTCGGCGTCCCCGGCTATCGGGTGCTGCGCTGGGAGCTCGACGGGGAGCGCTACCGCGATCCCAGGACCTGGCCCGACCTGTCGGTCGCCACCAACGCCACGCACGACACCCCGACCACCGCCGAGTGGTACGACGGGCTCGATCCCACCGAGCGAGCCAAGATCCTCGAGCTCGCCGGGCCCGAGCCGACGATCGACCCGCAGAAACCCTTCGATGACGGGGTCCGCGACGCGCTCTTGCACCTGGTGTACAGCGCGCCTTCCAACCTGGCCCTGATTCCCTTCCCCGATGCCTTCGGCGGGCGCGAGCGGATCAACAAGCCGGGGACGCAGGATCCCGCCAACTGGAGCTACCGTTCCCAGCGCTCGCTCGATGAGCTGCTCGCCGACCAGGCCACCATCGACCGGCTCTCGCGGCTGGCGGCCGACACCGGTCGCAGGAAATAGATGGGGAACGGCGGCGCGGCGCGGATCATTTCTTGAGGCGGTAGCCAGTCCGGAACATCCAGGCCACCACCAGCAACAGGCCGAGCAGGAAGAGCCCGGTCATCACCAGGCTCAGGGTCACCGCCACGTCGGCGGTGTCGTAGAAGCTCCAGCGAAAGCCGCTGATCAGGTAGACCACCGGGTTGAACAGGGCGACCGTGCGCCAGCCCGGGGGGAGCATGTCGATCGAGTAGAACGCTCCGCCGAGGAAGGTGAGCGGCGTGACGATGAGCATCGGGATGAACTGCAGCTGTTCGAACCCCTTGGCCCAGATGCCGATTACGAACCCGAACAGGCTGAAGGTGGTGGCGGTGAGCAGCAAGAACGCCAGCATCCACAGCGGATGCTGGATCCGCACCGGAACGAAGCAGGCCGCGGTGCCGAGGATGATGAGCCCGAGCAGGATCGACTTGGTGGCGGCGGCGCCCACGTACCCCAGCACCATCTCGAAGAACGAGATGGGCGCGGACAGGAGCTCGTAGATGGTGCCGGTGAACTTGGGGAAGTAGATGCCGAAGGAGGCGTTGGAGATGCTGGCGGTGAAGAGGGACAGCATGATCAGCCCCGGGACGATGAAGGCGCCGTACGAGACCCCGCCCACCGACGACATCCGCGAGCCGATGGCCGATCCGAAGACCACGAAGTAGAGGGAGGTGGTGATGACCGGGGTCACCACGCTCTGGAGCAGGGTGCGGACGAAGCGCGCCATCTCGAAGCGATAGATGGCCCAGACCCCGTGGCGATTGAAGCGCGAGAGGTGGAAGGCAGGGTGGGCTGCTTCGGCTGCCTGGGCCGGCTGCCTGGCGGGGGCGCTCACGCCTCCGCCCCGCCGCGCTCGCTGACCAGGCCGACGAAGATGTCCTCGAGCGAGCTCTGGCGGGTGTGGAGATCCTTGAAGCCGATGCCGAGCTCGGCCAGGTGTCCGAGCAGGGTCGGGATGTCATGGCGCGGCCGCCGGATCGATCCCGGGTCGTCCCCGGGCAGAGGCGGCCGTGCCTGGGCATCCGCCCCGCGCGGCTCGGGCTGCGCGTCGAAGGTGTACTCGAGCTCCGTGCCTCCGGCCCCGAGGGCGAGCGGCCAGGCCCCGAGCGCCTCGGGGATCGAGGCCATCGGGGCCTGCAAGGTCAAGGTCAGGTGTCGCTTCCCGAGCTTCTGCATGAGCTTGGTCTTTTCTTCCGCCACGATCAGCCGGCCCTTGTTGATGATCCCGATGCGGTCGGCCATCTCCTCGGCCTCGTCGATGTAGTGGGTGGTGAGGACGATGGTGACCCCTCCGGCCCGCAGGCGCCGCACCAGCGCCCACATGTCCCGCCGGAGCTCCACGTCGACGCCGGCGGTGGGCTCGTCGAGGAAGAGCAGGTCGGGCTCGTGGGCCAGGGCCTTGGCGATCATCACCCGGCGCTTCATGCCACCCGACAGCTGCATGATCCGGGACTTGCGCTTCTCCCACAGCGACAGATCGCGCAGCACCTGCTCGACGTGCGCGGGGTTCGGGCCGCGGCCGAACAGCCTCCGGCTGAAGGTCACCGTCGCCCACACCGTCTCGAAGGCATCGGTGGTGAGCTCCTGCGGGACGAGCCCGATCCGGGCGCGGGCGGCCCGGTAGTCCCGCTCTATGTCGAGGCCGCCGACCTCGATGGTTCCTCCCGAGGGCGTGACGATCCCGCAGACGATGTTGATGAGGGTGGACTTGCCGGCCCCGTTCGGGCCGAGGAGCGCGAAGATCTCGCCCTTGGCGATGGACAGATCGAGGGAGTCGAGCGCGACCAGCCCGGACGGGTAGCGCTTGGTCAGCGCCCGAATGGACAGAATGGGGGAGCGGGAGGGGGTGGGGGGCAAGATGGGGGACAAGATGGGTGACGAAGTGGGTGACACGGTGGGAGGCATCGCCTGCACCCTATCGCGCGCGCCCTGGCTCAGACCTTCTTGATCGACTTGACCTTGAGGGTGGGCCCGGTCATCGCAAAACCCATGACGTTGCGATCGACGGCCCCCTCGATCTCGACCCGCTGTCCGACGTCGGCCTCCGCGAAGGGGTGCTTGGCCTCGAGGACATAGGTCTGGCCGTCCTGGGATTCGAGCTGGAAGTGACCGCCCTCGAGATCGCTCTTGCGGAGGGTGCCCAAAAATTTCGCCATGCTGCACAGTATAGGTCGACCCGCCTCGGGCGCCCGCCCGGTTTTTTGGCCGGCACCCGCCCCATCAAAAGTCGGGTCCCGCCGCCTCGTAGCGCGGGTTAACCACCAGGGGCAGGACGTAGGGAGACGCGCCGTAGAGGTGGCGGTAGCGCGCGTAGATCCCCACCACCCGCTTGGCGTACTCGCGCGTCTGGGTGAAGGCAATCAGCTCCACGAACTCGTCCATCTGGTGCGTGCCGTGCTGGTCGCACCACCTGGCCATGGCCTTCGGGCCCGCGTTGTAGGCGCCGGCCAGGAGCGGGATCTGGTCGTGGAACTTGCGCGCGAGGCCACCGATGTACAGGGCGCCGAGGTGGATGTTGGTCTCCGGGTCGAAGAGATCGTCGGCCATGAAGTCGAGGCCCGCCTCGCGCGCGACCCGGGCGCTCGTGGGTGGGATCATCTGCAGGAGCCCCCGGGCGTCGGCATAGCTCACGTCCGAGGGGGAGAAGCCCGACTCCTTGCGCATGATCGCGTAGAGGAAGAGCTCGGGATTGCCAGCCGGTCCGGCGTACTTCTCGACCATTCCGCGATAGGCGAGGGGGTAGGCGGCCTGCCACCACACGCGCGCCGCACCCACCGGGGCCTGGGCGAGCGCGCCTGGGTTGCGGCTCTCCGAGAGCTCGTAGGCACGATGGAAGTTCTGCAGCGCCGCATAGCGCTCGAGCAGCCGCGGGATGGCCGCCCCGTTTCCGTTGCGAGCCCCGCCCCCGCCCCGCGTGGCACGGCCGAGCTCGGCCTTCTCGTTGCGCTCGAGCTCCTCCCCGGCCTCCACGTCGAGCCCGACGCTCGCGAGCTCGTCGAGCCGCGCGGCAAGCGGGTGGTCGAGCCCGGCGACTCCGGCGCTCGAGTCGCCCGCCGTTCCGTCTCCACGGCGGAGGGCCGAGGTCTTGTTCGAGGTCTGGGTCGACGCCTGCGTCGAGGCGGGCGCCGGCGGGGGCTCGGGCAACCCGAGCGACGCTGGCGTGCCGGCCTCGACCAGCCTCGCGCGGGCGGCGACCCCGTAGAAGGTGAAAGGCCAGCGCCGATTGACCTCGCGGTATCCGGCCACGGCGGAGGTGGCGTCTCCGGTCCGGGCGGCGAGCCGCGCTCGCCAGTAGGCCACCCGGGCGGCTTGCTCGTCGCCGGTCATACCGGTGGGCGGCATGGCGGCGTAGCGGGCCAGCGCCTGGGCGGCCGCCCCCGTGTCGCCGAGCAGGAAGGACCCGAAGGCCAGGCAGAAGGCCGCGTCGTCGGCGAAGGCGCTGTGCCCGTAGCGCTCGAGCGTGGCGCGCAGGCCCGGGAGGCTCTCACGATAGCGTCCGCGGTTGTAGTCGAGCCACCCCGAGAGGAACTGGGCCTCCGCGGCGAAGCGCGAGCCGGGAAAGCGCGCCACCACCTGCTTGTAACCGGCGATGGCCTCGTCGTCGCGGTCGATCCGGGAGAGCGCCCGGGTGCCATGGAACCAGGCCGAGGCCGCCTGGTCACCGGTCAGGCGCGGGGCCACCTTGAGCAGGAGCTCGGCCGCCTGCGGGTAGTCGCGACGCATGTTGAACTTCGTCATGCCAATCTGATAATCGCGTTCCGTCGCGAGCGCGGGTGGCAGATCGGCCGGCAGGTGATCGAGCACCTCGAGCGCCCGATCCCAGCTGCGCTCGCGGCTGAGCGCCTCGGCGCGTCGGAGTTGATCCTCCGGCGTCAGCGGTCCGGGAGTCGCCGCGCCCGGTGCTGGCGATCCCCCACCGAGGTGTCGCTGTGCCTCGGCCGACCAGGGGTGCGACGGGAAGTCCCGATAGAAGGCCAGGAACATCCTCGCCGCGTCGGCGGCGCGTCCACGCTCCTCGGCGAAGAGCGCGAGGCGGAAGCGCGCCACCCCTGCGTCGATCTCCTTCGGCGGATGGACCGACAGCTTCCGGTAGACCTCGGCCGCGCCCGGGTGGTCCCCGCCACTCCACAGGCAGTCCCCGATGCGGTAGGCGGCCACCGCCGCGAAGCGCGGGCTCTTCTGGTGGACCAGGGCCTCGAAGTCCGCCCGGGACCTGGCGAAGCGGCCAGTGAAGAACGCACTCTCGGCCCGCAGGTACCTCGCCCAGTCCGGATTGCGCAGCGTCGTGACCGGGCCCCGGGGCGGCGACGCGGCCGGTCCATCGGCCGGCGCACCGAGCGCGGCCGTCAGCTCCGTCTCCGCCAGAGCGTAGGCCCCCGCGCGGAAGGCCGCCACGCCGCGGGCGAAGGCCGCGCGTGGTGCCACTCCACGCGAATCGGAGCTGACCGACGCCGCACCGCGGGCCCAGGCCCCGGGGCCAGGTGATCGGATCAACGCCAGGAGGAGGGCGACCCGACCGAGAGCGCCTGTTCGGTGCGCTCGGACTGACCTTGGGCGCGAGTCTCGGGGCGGTCGACCACGGGAGAGGAAGGCCCGGCACACGCGGGGCGTTCTATCAGATCCGGGCAGATCCGGAGAAACCTCGCGCCGCCTCCGCCCGATGTTCTTCGTGTAGGTGGACTGGCCCGGCGTTGGTCGTCCTCGGTCGGCCGGGGCCATGGTAATAAGGCACAAGGAGACACTCATGGGAAGCGTCAACAAAGTCATTCTGGTCGGAAACCTCGGCGCCGATCCCGAGCTCAAGTACACGCCGAGCAACCGCGCGCTGTGCAACCTGCGGATCGCCACCACGGACGTGTTCAAGGACAAGGGCGGGCAACGGCAGGAGAGGACCGAATGGCATCGCGTCACCGTGTGGGGGGAATCGGCCGAGAACTGTAACAAGTACCTGGCCAAGGGGCGCTCCGTGTACGTCGAGGGACGCCTGCAGACACGGTCGTACGACAAGGACGGACAGAAGCACTACGCGACCGACGTGGTCGCCGATCGGGTGGTGTTTCTGGGCAGTGGCAGTGGCAGTGGCGGCGGCGGCGGTGGTGGTGGTGGCGAGGGGACCGCGAGGCGCGGAGGTGGCGCGCCGGCGAGCGGCGGCCGTCCCGGCTTCGGTGATTCGGGTCCCGCCGACGAGCCTGACATGGGCGGCGGCCCGCCTCCCTCCGACGACGACATCCCGTTCTGAGTCCCGTACGCGGGGTCTGCCGGCCGCCCGAACGTCGGCGGTTTCCGACCGGCACCTACCTTGTCGCGGGCGCCGGAGGGGCCGGGCTCCACGCAGGGGCCTGATCGTCCGAGATGGATGCCGAGATGGGATCTGTGTCTGGAGGCGTGCGATCCTCGAAACCCGAGGCCGGCGCTCCCGCGTCCGCGTGCCCGGCCCTGCCTTTGGGATACAATCAACGGTGATGCTCGGCCGTTGGCTCTCCACGATCTCCGCGGCCCTGGTGGTGTTCGCGCCCGCGTTGCGCCTCGGGCACGACGGTCGTGTCCTGGGGCGGGTGCTGCGGCAGCCGGAGGCCTCGGCCGCCGAGTCGCTGGGGGGACCCTCCGCCGTCGTGCGCGCGTCGCTTTGGGAAGACGCGGGCGCCGAGGAGCTGGCCGACGCCGTCCAGCCTCCGGCCGTGGACTTTGGCTACGGTCCACAGACCTCGTTCTTCCCGTCCGCGGCGCCGCGTGAGCTGCTGATCTCGTTCGATGACGGACCGGATCTGAAGTACACGCCCCTCGTCCTCGACGAGCTCGATCGCTGGGGCATCAAGGCGATCTTCTTCGTGACCGGCAGCCGCTTGATGGGTGACCGCCCGGAGGATCTCGCCCGCCGGGAGCTGGTCCGCAAGATCGCGGCCCGCGGTCACCTGGTCTCGAACCACACCCTCACCCACCGCGATCTCTGTCGGTTCCCCGACCAGATCGCGGCCGAGGTGGACGGCAACTCCGAGGTGATCGCCGAGACGACCGGGGTTCGGCCCCTGCTGTTCCGCGCCCCCTATGGCTCTCGCTGCAGGAGCCTGGAGGCCGCGCTGGCGGTTCGCAACCTCGTGTCGGTGGGCTGGAACCTCGACCCGCAGGACTGGAAGAACCTGGACTCCGACCAGGTGCTGGTCTACCTGCAGTCCCGGCTGGCCCGGCTGACCGGCAGGGGGATCTTGCTCCTGCACGACACCCACCCCTCGTCGGTGTTCGCGCTCGGCCCGCTGCTCGAGTGGATGGCGCGCGAGAACCGGGTCGCGGTGCGCGATGGCCGCGCGCCGATCGTGGTTCGCGATTACGCCATCCTCTTGCCCCGGCGGGCGATACCCGAGACCGGGCTCGGCGCGGTGCTGAGCGCGGTCGGCCGCGAGACCCCCGACTTCCCGGCCCTGTTTCCCTCCTTCCTCGGCGAACGCTAGACCCAGGACCACCCGAGGGACGCTGCCGCATGTTCTTGATCCGAGACGCCCGCGCCGAGGATCTGGAGGACCTGCTCGGCGTGGCACGCTTCCTCGACTCGGTGAACCTCCCCGCCGATCGGGCCCGCCTGCGCGAGCTCCTCGAGCTGTCCATCGAGTCCTTCGCGGGGACCCGCGAGGTTGCCCAGCGTCGGTACCTGTTCGTCCTCACCGAGGGCCAGTCCGGGCCGGTGGTGGGGGCCTCGATGATCTTCGCCCAGCACGGCTCGCGGCGCGCCCCGCATGTCTACTTCGACGTGCTCGAGGAGGAGCGCTATAGCCAGACCCTCGACGTGCACATCGTGCATCGCATCCTGCGCATCGGCTACAACTACAAGGGGGTCACCGAGATTGGTGGTCTGGTCATCCGCCCCGAGCTCCGCCGGCATCCCGAGCGGCTCGGCCGCCTGCTCTCGTACGTGCGCTTCATGTACCTCGCGCTGCATCGCCCGGTCTTCCGCGAGGAGGTGCTCTCGGAGCTGATGCCGCCCCTCGAGCCCGACGGGACCAGCCGCCTCTGGGAGGCGCTCGGGCGCCGGTTCACCGGGCTCAGCTACCAGGAGGCCGACCGCCTCTCGCACGAGAACAAGGAGTTCATTCGCGCGCTCTTCCCCGAGGAGCCCATTTACGCCACCCTGTTGCCGGCCGAGGTCCAGGGGCTGATCGGGCAGGTTGGACCCGAGACCAAGGGGGTGGAGAAGATGCTGAAGCGCATCGGCTTCGAGTACGCCGATCGCATCGATCCCTTCGACGGGGGACCACACTTCCGCGCCCGGCTCGAGGACATCGTGCCCGTCCAGCTCACCAACCGCGCGCGCGTGGTGGTGGTGAGCGCCGCACCCCCACCGATCGCGCAGGCCGCGGCCGAGGCTCCGGGTCTGCCCGGGCTCCTCCTGGTGGCGGAGCACGTCGGTGGCGCCCCGGGGGACAGCTTCCGGGCGGTGATCGGGCGCGCCCATCGGCTCGGCGCCGCGCTCGCTCTCGAGCCAGCCCTCGCGAAGGTCCTCGGTGTCGCCGACGGCGACGAGGTGGCCTGGCTCGATCTCGAGCGGGTCGATCCCCCGGTCCGGGCGTGATCCGCGCCGCCGGGATCCGGGGCGAAAGGTGCTACGTTCTTGCTGGTATGCCCGCCACGGTCCTCATCGTCGACGACGAAAAGAACATCCGCCGCACCATCCGCATGGTCCTCGAGGGCGAGGGGTTCGGGGTCGAGGAGGCCTCGAGCGGCGAGGAGGCCCTGGCCCGCCTTCCGGACGTGGGCGCCGACGTGATGTTGCTCGACGTGCAGCTGCCCGGGATCTCCGGGCTCGAGGTGCTGGATCGCCTGCGTGCGCAGGGACCGGCGGCCACCGCCACCCCCACCGCCCCGGCGGTGCGCGGGTCCGAGGCGCAGCCGCCCACCGTGGTGATGATCTCCGGCCATGCCACCCTGTCCGACGCCGTACGGGCCGTGAAGTCCGGGGCCTACGATCTGCTGGAGAAGCCGCTCGACCGCGAGCGCCTCCTCGTCACGGTCCGCAACGCGCTCGAGCGCCGGGCCATGGCCCGCGAGGTGGCCGGGCTGCGGGCGCTCACCGCCGAGCGCTTCGAGATGGTGGGCCGCAGCCCACCCATGCAGGCCCTCTACGCCCAGATCGTGAAGGTCGCCGCCACCCGCGCCCGGGTCCTCGTCACCGGCGAGTCCGGAACCGGCAAGGAGCTGATCGCCCGCGCGATTCACGGCGAGAGCCCCCTGCGCGATCGCCCGTTCGTCAAGGTCAACTGCGCGGCGATTCCGCCCGAGCTCATCGAGTCCGAGCTCTTCGGTCACGAGCGCGGCGCCTTCACGGGCGCCGCCGCGCGCAAGCGCGGGCTGTTCGAGCTGGCCGACGGGGGCACCATCTTCCTCGACGAGGTCGGGGACATGATCCTCTCCGCGCAGGCCAAGGTCCTGCGGGTCCTGCAATCGGGTGAGTTCACCCGGGTGGGCGGCGAGCAGCCCCTCAAGTGCGACGTGCGGGTGATCGCCGCCACCAACCGCGACCTGCAGGCCGCCGTCACCGCCGGACAGTTTCGCGAGGATCTCTACTTCCGCCTGGCGGTCGTCCCGCTGCGCGCCCCGCCGCTGCGGGACCGGACCGAGGACATCCCGGCCCTGTGCGCGTCGTTCATCGAGGCGATCTGCCGGGAGAACGGCATGCGCCCCAAGGGGATCTCGGAGGCCGCGCTGGAGGTGCTGGCGGCCTATCCCTGGCCGGGCAACGTCCGCGAGCTCCGCAACATGATCGAGCGCCTGGTGATCCTGTCGGGCGAGGGCATCGACGTCGGCGACCTGCCCGAGGAGATCCTGGCCGAGGCCGAGCGCGCCCGCCGGGAGCGCGGCGGGGTGGGTGCGGGGACCACGTCGGCCAATCTCCCCCGCATCGAGCTCTCTGCCGAGGCGCGGGCCCTGCCCCTGCGGGAGTTTCGCGACCACATCGAGCGGGAGTACGTGCGCGCCAAGCTCGACGAGAACGCCTGGAACATCTCCCGGACCGCGGGTGTGCTCGGGATCGAGCGCACCAACCTCCACAAGAAGATGCGGGCCCTCGGCCTCAGCCGGGACGACCGGTGACCGCCCCCGCCGCGAGCTCCGCCCCGGGCTCCCCGCCCACCGCCCATCGGCGGGGCTCTCGACCTTCGGTCGGCGCATCGGCGGGGCTCTCGACCTTGGCCCTGCGCGCCGCCGGGGCGCTGGGGATGACGGGCGTGATGCTGGGGGCCTTCGGTGCCCACGCCCTGCGTGGGCGGGTTTCACCGGAGATGCTCGAGGTCTACAAGACCGGGGTCTCCTACCACCTGTGGCACGCGCTCGGCCTGCTCGGGATCTCGCTGCTCGTGGACCGTCTGCGCTGGCCGCGGGTGACCCTGGCCCTCTTCATCGGTGGGGTGGTGGTGTTCTCGGGCACCCTCTACCTGCTGGCCATCTCGGGCGTGCGCTGGCTCGGCGCGATCACGCCTCTCGGTGGGTTGTCCCTGATCGCCGGATGGGCCACCTTGCTCGCCAGCCGCGGAGCGGGTCCATCGGCGCGACCACCGTCCGGGCCCTGACCACGGGACGACGGCTCCCTCAGCGGATCAGCACGCCGAGGAGCAGGGTCGCCACCAGCACGATGCCGGCCAGGACCCCGATGCCGATCCCGAGCTTGCGCCGGTCGTAACGCCCGGCCAACTTTTCGACCATCGCAATCTGACGGTCGCGCTCGGTGATGGTCTGCTGGTGCCGGTCCAGGCGCTCGTACCGGGAGATGAGCCGCTGGTCGGGGATGCGCAGGTGCCAGCTGATGCGCCCGATCTGGGTCTGCAGCTCCTGGATGCGACCCTCGGCCTCCGCCCGCTCGCGGGCGTGACCGGTGATGCTGGCGGCGAGCGCGGCCAGCGCCTGGCGGCGGGCGGCGGTGGCCTGATCGAGCTTGGCCCGGGCGGCGAGCCCGGCGGCGCGGAGGGCCGCGGCCCGTTCGCGGGTGGCGTCGTATTGCTGGTCGAGGTGGGCCCGGCGCAGCTCGGTGGCGGCGCTCTCCTGGGTCTTCGTGACGCCGCCGGCGGCGGCCCCCGCCCCCGCGCTGCCGCTGGCGCCGGCCAGCTTGCGCCGCTCGTCCTCGAGCTGGCGCAAGGCCCGCTCGGCCTCCTCCACGCCCCTCTCGCAGGCCTGCAGCTCGGCGCGCACGTGGGCCTCGAGATCGCCGAGCCGGATCTCCTCGGCCGCCCGGAAGGTTTCGGTCGAAGCTATCTCCGCCAGCGCGGTCTCGCGCTGGGCCTGCGCCCGCCCCACCGCCTCCAGCAACCCCGTCAGCTCGGGGCTGTTGACGCCCTCGCCGAGCACCGCCTGCCCGAGCTCCGCGAGGGCCCCGGAGACCAGACGCGCGGCACCTTCCCGTTCCTCGGCCAGGCGTCGCCGGCGGGCGTCGGCGTCGAGCCGACCGCGCAGATAGGTGAAGACATAATGCACAGAGTCAAAAAGCTGGCGGACCCGCCCGTGGGGGATCTGCTGGGCCGGGGTCGGCCGGAGCAGCCCGTTGGCGTCGGGCAGCACCGCCAAGGTCGGCGCGGTTCCACCATCGCTCCAGCCATCGGAGGCAGGTCTCCCCGTGGTCTCGCGCGGATCGGCCCAGGAAGCCGCGAGGCGACGCCCGCACTCCGTGCAGTAGAAGAGGTGGTCGGCACTTTCGAAGCCGCACCGCGGGCAGGCGCGCATGACGCACCAACTTTAACAGGACAAAATGCGGTCCCGGACGAGTGTCCTCGAATGCTGGCCGAATTCGTGGTACCCAAAAAGGCATGAACCTCGCCGCGAAGAGCAGCTGCCAGACCATCGAGAAGGCCCTCAAGAAGAGCTCGGCCTATCGCAAGATCGACGATGGTCTCTACGTGGTCAAGCAGGGGTCTTCCCTGGTGATGATCAGCGTGTTGCCTTGGAATCCCGATCGCGCCGTGGTCCGTTGCGTCGCCCAGCTCGTGAAGGGGGTGACCATGGAGGTGCCCCTCGCCATGCAACTCCTGGAGATGAACGCGTTGCTGCGCTTCGGGGCCTTCGCCTACGTCCCGGCCGGCGAGGTCATCGTGTTTTCGCACACGCTGCTCGGGGGCCCGGCCCTCAGCGCCGAGGAGCTGACGACCACCGTGCGGGACGTCGCCATCATCGCCGACGAGTACGACGATCGGATCGCCGCCCGCTACGGTGGTCAGACCATGCAGGAGCTGCTCGAGGAGAGCGTCGTCGAGCACCTCCGCTCGGCCCCCGGCCGCGATCACTTCAAGACGTAACTGCCGCGCTGGAGCTGGCGGGCGGGAAGGGGAAGACGGGAGTGCTCCGCGCGCCGGCCAAACGAGAGAAGGCCAGCTTCCCTCTCGGGAGGCTGGCCTTTCTCGATCCGGAGCTTCAGGCGCCGGGGTTACTGAGGAGCGACCTCGGTCGCCGTCTGCTCGATCTGGACGGGGTCGACCAGCTCATCGGTCGGCTGCCCCTCCAAGGCCGGCTCTTCCATGTCCTCGCCGGTGCCCGGCGTGACTTCCAGAGCCGCAGCGCCACCGAGACCACCGGCACCACCCATGCCCATTCCCATGCCGCCGCCCATGCGTCCGCCGGCGCGACCACCGGCGCCGCCGCCCATGCGTCCACCCGCGCGACCGCCCATGCCCATTCCCATGCCGCCGCCTGCGCGACCGCCCATGCCCATGCCCATGCCCATGCCGCCGCCTGCGCGACCGCCCATGCCGCCTCCCATGCGGCCACCCGCGCGACCGCCCATGCCCATGCCCATGCCCATGCCGCCGCCTGCGCGACCGCCCATGCCCATGCCCATTCCCATGCCGCCGCCCATGCGACCACCCATGCGACCGCCCATGCCCATACCCATTCCCATGCCGCCGCCCATGCGACCACCCATG
>Ga0265332_10000331_pt1 | contig 36017 bp, 30 predicted proteins | sample 41926metaG_FD_202084 | JGI IMG/M metagenome (GOLD analysis project Ga0265332, IMG submission 202084) | Rhizosphere microbial communities from Carex aquatilis grown in University of Washington, Seatle, WA, United States - 4-19-26 metaG | ecosystem: Host-associated > Plants > Roots > Rhizosphere...
CGGTGTGCTGCGCGGCGGCGCTCGCCACGCTCGACCTGCTCGAGGGGGGGGGCCTCGTCGCCAACAGCGCCGCCCGCGGGGACAGCCTGCGGCGGAAGCTGACGGCCCGGCTCGGGCCCGCGGCCGGCGTCACCGACGTGCGCGGGGTGGGGCTCATGGTGGGGGTCGAGCTCGACACCCACGCGCGCGCCACCGCGGTCGCCGAGCTGTGCTTCCGGCGCGGGCTCCTGGTGCTCGAGTGCGGGCAGAAGGCCATCCGGCTGTCGCCGCCGCTCATCGTGACCGAGGAGCAGGTGGGCACCATGGTCGACGTGTTCTCGACCGCCTGCATGGACGTGTACCGTGACCAGACGACCACCGCGCATCCGGGCCATGCCGGCCAACCGGGTCATGCCGGTCGGGTCCAGCTGCCGTGAGCCGGGAGATCCCCTCGGACACCGCGGAGCTTCCCGACGACCTGACGGCCCGCCAGGGGCGGTCGGTCTTCTACACCTGGGCGGCCCAGCGCCAGGCGGTCCCGCTCGAGATCGTCGAGGCGGCGGGCGCGCGCTTCATCACCGCCGACGGGGCCGAGTGGCTGGACTTCGGGAGCATGACCTGGAACGCCAACCTCGGGCACGCCCATCCGCGCATGCGGGAGGCCGTGGCCGCCGCCGCCGAGCGGGGGCTGCTCACCTACCCCACGTCGGTCTTCCCCGACAAGGCGCGGGCGGGCGAGCTCCTGGCGGAGGTGGCCCCCGCCGGGCTCGACAAGAGCTTCATCTGCCTGTCGGGCGCGGAGGCCAACGAGAACGCGATCAAGATGGCGCGGCTGTTCACCGGGCGGCGCAAGATCGTGGCGCGCGCGCACAGCTACCACGGGGCCACCCTCGGCATGCTGGCGATCTCGGGCGATCCCCGGCGCGAGCCGTTCCTCGAGTCCATTGCCGCGCTCGAGGCGGATACGCTGTCGCCGGTCGTGCGGCTCTGCGATCCGGACTGCTTCCACTGCCCGATGGGCAAGGTCCCCCAGACCTGTCACCACGAGTGCGCGGACGCGCTCGACGCGGTCCTGCGGCGGGAGGATCCGCGCACGGTGGCGGCGGTGATCCTCGAGGGCGTCACCGGGGCGAACGGGGTGTTCGTCCCGCCGGTCGGCTACTGGCGGCACATCCGCGAGGTGTGCGACCGGCACGACGTGCTGCTGATCGCGGACGAGGTGCTGTCGGGTTTCGGGCGCACCGGGCGCTGGTTCGCGGTGGATCACGACGGGGTGTCGCCCGACATGCTGACCCTCGCCAAGGGGCTGACGGGCGGATACGCCCCGGGGGGCGCGGTGGTGGTGAACCAGCGCCTGGCGAGCTTCTTCGACGCGCACGTGCTGTCGTGCGGCCTGACCGCGTACGCCCATCCGCTCACCTGCGCGGCCATCGTGGCGGCCATCACCAGCTATCGCGACGAGGGCTTGATTGACCGGGCGGCGCGGGTGGGCAGCGAGCTCGGGGCGGCGCTGCGGGGGTTGCAGCGGGCGCGGCCCTTCATCGAGGTCGGGGACGTGCGCGGGGTGGGCATGCTGTGGGCGCTCGAGCTGACGGCCCCGGGGGGCATGCGCGCGCCCCTCGAGGCGGCCCGGGTCGCGCGGGTGGCGGCCGGGCTCCGGCGCCAGCACCTGCACGCCCACCGGCGCGACAACCTGGTCTTCGTGGCCCCGCCGCTGGTGGCCACGGAGGCCGACCTCGCGGAGGGCGTCCGGCGCCTCGGCGCGGCGCTCGACGAGGCCGCGGCATGAGCAAGCTGTTCCCGTCGGTCGAGGCCGCCCTGGCGGATCTCCTGCGCGACGGGATGTCGATCCTCTCGGGGGGGTTCGGCCTGTGCGGGATCGCCGAGGCCTGCATCGCCGAGGTGGCGCGGCGCGGGCCGCGGGGGCTCACCATCATCAGCAACAACTGCGGCAACCAGGGCCAGGGGCTGGCGGTGCTGCTCAAGCAGGGACAGGTGCGGCGGGTGATCTGCAGCTACGTGGGCGGCAACCCCGATCTGGCCGAGCGCTACCTCGAGGGGAGCGTGACGGTCGAGCTGTCCCCGCAGGGCACCTTCGCGGAGCGCATCCGCGCCGGCGGGGCGGGCATCGGCGGGTTCTTCACCCCGACGGGGGCGGGCACGGTGGTGGCTGAGGGCAAGGAGACCCGCCTCATCGACGGGCGGCTGCACGTGCTCGAGGGCCCGCTCCGCGGCGATCTCGCCATCGTGCGCGCGCAGGTGGCCGACACCTTCGGCAACGCGCGCTTCCACCGCACCGCCCGCAACTTCAGCCCGCTCATGGCGATGGCGGGGGCGCTGACGGTGCTGGAGGCGGACCAGGTGGTCGAGGTGGGCGCGATCGATCCCGACGACGTGCACCTGCCGGGGATCTTCGTGAAGCGCATCGTGCACGTGCCCGAGCACGCCAACGTGATCGAGTTTCGAACCGTCCGGGAGGCGCGATGAGCTGGACCAAGGACGCGATGGTCCGCCGCGCCGCCGCCGAGATCCGCCGCGGGGAGATCGTGAACCTCGGCATCGGGATGCCGACCGAGGTGGCCAACCACATCGCGCCCTCGTGGGAGGTGACCTTGCACTCGGAGAACGGGCTGCTCGGGATGGGCCCCTTCCCGCGACCGGACGAGGTGGATCCCCTGCTCATCAACGCCGGCAAGCAGACCGTGACCGCCTTGCCGGGGGCCAGCACCTTCGACTCGGCGCTGTCGTTCGCGATGATCCGGGGCGGCCACGTCGATCTGGCCATCCTGGGCGGGCTCGAGGTCTCGGCGGCCGGGGATCTCGCCAACTGGACCGTGCCCGGCAAGCTCATCACCGGCATGGGCGGCGCGATGGATCTGGCGGCGGGCGCCCGCCGGGTGGTGGTGCTGCAGAGCCACGCGGCCAAGGACGGCACGCCCAAGCTGGCCCTGTCGTTGACCTTGCCCGCCACCGCGCGCGCGTGCGTGAGCCGGGTGATCACCGAGCTCGGGGTCTTCGACCCGCGCGGGACCTGCTTCGCGTGCGTCGAGCGCGCGGGGGGCGTCGGCGAGGACGAGATCCGGACGCGCACCGGCGCCCCGGTGCGGTTCGAGACGTAATCAAGAGCACGGCCCAAGACCCGTGGTCGTGGCCGTGGATCGTGGTCGTGATCGATCCCTTTGACGTTGACGTGCACGGGAACGCCCACGTGATCGTGATCGCCAGCGGCTCGGGGAGGGTTTGCTTGAACCGTTTCGATCACGTCAACGGGGGTGTGCACGTGCACGTGCACGTGCACGTCAACGATCACGGGAGTCGGCCACGGCCACGATCGCGATCACGGGGCTCGATGCTTCAGGGCAAGAGCTCCATGAGGCTGTCGATCTCGTGGTGGGGGGGCTGGTCGCCGCCGGTCCTGGCCTTTCGCGCCTCGAAGTCGGGGGAGAGCTTCCAGTCGCCGCCGGTTCCCAGGCACTGGCCGCGGTAGGTGTCATCGCCGGCCAGCGTCGCGAGATCGTAGTACGAGGCCTGGCCGTGCCCGAGCGGGTGGCTGCCATCCTCCGCCTCGGCGCGCGTGCAGGACGCGAGCGGGGTGACCTTCGGCGCGAAGGTCTGCGCGCAGGTCGACGCGAGGACGACGAAGCCGCGCGCCCGCAGGCGATCGTGATCGATCTCCTGGGCGGCTTCCCAGGTCACATCGGCGCAGTTGTCGGGTGCGCCCGAGCTCGCCAGCCGCGCCACCGAGAGGGTGGTCCGGGCCGGAAGCGTGACCCGCCCCGTCACCTGGGAGAGGTTCCACGGGCCGGTCGCGGCTCCGTCGCCACGCCGGCATCCACCGACGACGGCCAGCGCCATCAGCGCCGCGAGCGTACACCAGACGCGCGGCCGGTGGACCATCCGCGAGCGAAGCACCACGACGAAGGTTTGGGGGTGGGTCATCGAGGAGGACAGTCTATGCCAATTCCAGCCCGAGGCGCTTCAGCTCCTGCATGACCGCCTTCAGGTCCTCCCAGGTCTCCTTCTTCCGGGAGGGATCGCGGAGCAGGTAGGCGGGGTGAAAGGTGGGCATGAGCGGGATGCCTTCGTAGGTGCGGAAGCGCCCGCGCAGGCGGGTGATGGGCGTCTCGTCGCGCAGGAGGCACTGGGCGGCGAACTTGCCGAGGGTGACGATCATGCGCGGCCCGATGGCGGCGAGCTGCTGCTTGAGAAATGGCTCGCACGCCGCGATCTCGTCCGGCTCCGGGTTGCGGTTCCCCGGGGGGCGACACTTCACGACGTTGCAGATGTAGACCTCCTCGCGCCGGTAGCCCATCGCCTCGATCATCTTGTTCAGGAGCTGCCCCGCCTTGCCGACGAAGGGCTCGCCCTGCTCGTCCTCGTCGGCCCCGGGGCCTTCGCCCACGAACACCAGCTGGGCGCTCGGGTTGCCGACGCCGAAGACCAGGTTCTTGCGCCCGGCGGCCAGCTTGCAGCGCTGGCAATCGCCGAGCTCCACGCGCACGGCGGCGAGTCGCTCGGCGCCGGGTCGCTCGCCGACGAGCCGGTGCGCGGCCAGCGCCGATGGTTCCACCGGTGGGTCCGCCGGTGGGCGCGCCGACGCGACCACGGCGGCGGCGTGCGTGCCGTCCTCCCCGGTGGAGGGCGCGGTCCCGTGTCGCGGGGTGGGCCGGCGCGCCACCCCGAGCAGCCCTGAACGGCCGAGCAACCCGAGATGCACGCGGAGCGCGCCCACCAGGTGTCGCAGCTCCTCGGCGTCGGTGCCCGCGTCGCTATCGGCGGCCATGACCCTGCTGCAGCCCCATGGCCAAGGGCTCGCCTCGACCAGCGGTGCCCTCGGCCGGGCGTCCCCCACCGCCGCCCCCGCCACCGCCACCTTCGCTCCCTTGGCGCAGCAGGGCATCGGTGGCGAGCGCGTAGTAGAAGGTTCCAAGGGTGTCGGCGCCGCGGGTCTCGTCCCGGCCATCGCAGGCGATCGCCCCGTCGACGTCGAAGTCGCGGCGGGCCAGCTCGGCGCATATGATGCGATAGCCCTCGAGAAAGCGCGGATCGGTGGAGATGGCGTAGGCCCGCCCGAGGAACGCCGCGACACAGGCGTTCCAGCAGTTCTCGTCGAGATTTCGGCTGAGGAAGCCCGGGTGGACCGCCGGCAACACCCGCTCGCGCAACCAGGCGCCCACGAAGGGCGTGTTCCCCTCGCTGGCCAGGGTCGCGAGGACCCGGGTGGCGGTGGTCGACGAAAAATCGAACAGTCCCCCCGGTGACTCGGCCTCCGCGCGAAAGCTGGGAGGCGCCTTCATGCCGAAGGCGCGCTCGACGAAGCCGCGCCCCGCCGCCAGCACGCCCCGGTTTCCCACCGCCCGCCCGTACTCGATGAGGCTCCACGCCAGGAACCCCGGGTCCTGGAACTCGCGGCCGGACAGATCCTCGAGCCCCGACAGGTAAGTGGCGAGCACGCGGGCCGCGGAGGCCGCGCGCGCGGCCGACAGGCTGTTGCCGCCCGGGGCGAGGGCCAGCTCGGCCGTCGCCGCGCGCAGGACCATGGCGCAGTCGAAGGCTGCCTCGTCCGAGGCCGCCGGCCCGAGCGCCTCGGGAATGAAATCGAACCAGGCGGCGTCGATGAAGGCCCAGGCCAGCTCCCGCGCGCGCCCGAACCGTCGCTCGCCCGACAGGACCTGATGGCGCGCCCAGATCCAGATGGCCGCTAGGGTGCCGTGGAAATCGACGTCCGTCGCTCCCGGCCACGGGGGCACGTTGCCGGGGGCCCTCTCGAGCTGCCCGGGCGCGAAGGGGCGCGGAGCCGCCGCGCCCGTCCCGGCGCCGCCGGGCGAGACATTCTGTCGCCCGCTGAGGTGCATGCCGGCGAGCTCGAAGTGACGGACGACCTGCGAGGCGTAGGTCTTGAGGATGGGGTCAGCCACGGCGCCTCCGGCCATGGACACTGGCGGGGCCAAAGGTCGGCGGCCGCGCGGGCGGGGCACCGATCCGGGTGCGAGAGGCGCGCCGGCCGGGGACCGCCGTGGTGTCCCGGGGTGGAAGCCGCGCGGCCACCCGATCGAGGATGGCGTGGGCGATCTCGAGCTTGGGTGCGCGCGTGAGGCTCTCGATCGATGTGTCGAGCCCGACCGGCGCGTCCCCGACCGGCCCCGGGTTCTTGGTCGGGTTCTTGGCGTACACCAGGGTCACCGCGTTCTCGTCGCTCCCGAACCCGATGCCGGCGGCGGTGATGTCGTTGGCCACCACCAGGTCACAGCCCTTCTCGACCAGCTTTTCGCGCGCGCGCGCCACCATGGCCTCGGCCGTGCCGCCGGCCTCGGCGGCGAAGCCGACCAGCATCGGGCGTCCGGCCCTGCGGCTCCGGCCCAGCTCCGCCAGCAAGTCGGGATTGGCGACCAGCTCGACGGTGGAGGTGGACGACGGTCCGCCGGCGGGCGGGGGGGATGAGGCGAAGGGCACGGGCACGGACAGGGGATTGACACCGGGCGACGGCCCGCGCCCGCGTCGTGAGAGCTTCCCCGGCGCGCGCGTGGCCGGGCGGAAGTCGGCGACCGCGGCGGCCATGATGACGAGGTCCGAGCCCGGCACCGCCTCCTGCAAGGCCACCCGCATCTGCTCCGTGGTCTCGACGTCGCGACGGACCACCGGGTGGCCTCCGGCGCCCGGGCCCCCGAGGGCGGCCCCCACTGGCGGCGATGCCAGCGACAGCGCCACCGGCCCCGCGATCAAGGTCACCTCCGCGCCACGCGATGCCGCGGCCGCGGCCAGGGCGAATCCCATCTTTCCCGAGGAGCGGTTGCCGATGAACCGAACATCGTCGATGGGCTCGATGGTCGGACCGGCCGTGACCACCACCCTGCGACCCGCGAGATCCTGTGGCCGCAGCAGGCGCTCGACCCGCTCGACGATCTCGGGAGGCTCGATGAGCCGCCCCGCCCCGACCCACCCACAGGCGAGCTCGCCCGAATCCGGGCCCACCGTGTGGAACCGTCCCGTGCCGACCAGGCGCCCGAGGTTCTGCTGGGTCAGGGGGTTTTGCCACATGTTCACGTTCATGGCGGGCGCCAGCAGCACCGGGGCCCGGCTGGCCAGCACCACCGCCGTCAGCAGATCGTCGGCCATTCCGGCCGCCATGCGCGCGATGGCGTCGGCCGAGGCCGGTGCCACCACGATCACGTCCGCCTCGTCGCCGAGCTGGATGTGTCCGATGCGGGCCTCGGCGTCGCTGTCGAGGAGCGCGAGCCCGACCGGGGCCCCGCTCAGCGTCTGGAACGTGAGGGGGCCCATGAACTCGGTCGCCGCCGGCGTCATCACGACCCGGACGCGGGCCCCGGCCTTCACCAGCAGGCGACAGAGCTCGGCCGCCTTGTAGGCGGCAATCCCCCCCGTCACCCCGAGGACCACGGTCTTTCCGGCGAGTTGGGACATGCTCAGGGTCATGAAGTTACCTCAAACCTCCGGGGAATGGTCGTGGGTGGATGTGGGCGAACCGAAGTCGGGAACCTAGCCCCGTCCTCGTCCTCGTCCTCGTCCCCGTTTCCCGTGGCGTTCATTCGTGAGACGGGGACGAGGACGGGCAAATGGGAGGATCCGGGTCCCGAGGTGAGAGTCGTGGGCCGGGGCGCCAAAAGATCCATTCCGTGGACGTGCCGGGTGTAGATATTCTCGAGTGAGTGTTTCAGATCCAAGCGCGGCGGGGAGGCCGAGGGTGGTGAGCGCCCCGGGCTATCCCCGGCGGTTCGGCTCCTACGTCCTGCTCAAGCCCCTCGCCCGGGGCGGAATGGGCGAGCTCGACCTGGCGGTGACCGGCGAGCGCGGGATGGAGAAGCTGTGCGTGATCAAGAAGGTCCTGCCGCATCTCCTCGCCGGGGACAACGTCCAGCGCTTCCGGGATGAGGCGATGGTGATGGTCCGGCTGTCGCACGGCAACCTGGTCGGCGTGATCGACGCCGGGCGCGAGGAGGGCCAGTCGTACCTCGCGATGGACTTCGTCGAGGGCAAGGATCTGCTCGCGACCTGGAACCGCTGTGCGACCAAGCGGGTCGCGTTCCCGCTCGAGGTCGCGGCCTACATCGTCAAGGACCTGGCGCGCGGGCTGGCCTACGCGCACGCCTTCCGCGATCTCAATCTCGTCCACCGGGACATCTCGCCGGCCAACGTGCTGCTGTCCTACAGCGGGGAGGTGCGGCTCACCGACTTCGGGCTCGCGACCTCCAAGCTCAAGGAGCAGCGCACCGCCCCCGGCATCATCTTCGGCAAGATGGCGTACCTCGCCCCCGAGCAGGCCCGCGGCGAGCCGCTCGATCGCCGCACCGATCTGTACTCGGCGGGGATCCTGCTCTGGGAGATGCTGACGGGCCAACAGCTCTTCCCGATGCGGCCACCCACCGATCCCGCCCCGCGCGGACGGGACTCAACGATCGAGGCGCTCGAGCGGGTCAAGCATCCCAAGATCGAGGCGCCCTCCAAGATCACGAGCCGCGTGCCGCCCGAGCTCGACGAGATCGTGATGCGCGCGCTCGCGCCCGATCCGGCTCGCCGCTATGCGCACGGGGAGGCGCTGCGGGCCGATCTGGCGTCGTTTCTGGCCCAGACCGCGCCCGAGACCGATGCCGCCACCCTGGCGAGCTTCATGACGCTCCTGTTCGAGGACCAGATCGCCGCGGAGCGACAGGAGCGGGACCTGCTGCTGGCGCAGGCGCACGACGCCAAGCTCGGGTCCCCGCCGCCCACCTCGCGGACCCGGGCACCTGTCGCCACCGACCGGACGCCGGCGGCGGCCCCGAGCGCCGGGGGAGGCACCGCGACACCGGCGGCGGAGGCGAGGACGGGAGGATCCGAGCCGAACGCGCAGGCCGAGCCCTGGTGGCAGCGCCCCGCCGACCAGGACCCGCGGGTCGGCACCACCATCGGGGGGCGCTACTTCCTGCGCCGGCTGTGCGGCGAGGGGGCCATGGGGCGAGTCTACGAAGGCCACCACGTGGAGATCGGCCGGAGGGTAGCGGTCAAGATCCTGCACGCGAGCTATAGCCACACCCCGGACGTGGTGGAGCGCTTCCGCCGCGAGGCGCGCGCGGCCTCGCGCATCGGCCACCCCAACATCGTCGACGTCACCGACTCCGGAGTGACCTCGGACGGTTGTCTCTTCTTCGTGATGGACTACCTCGACGGCCTCAACCTCGAGCAGACCATCGCGCGCGGTGGTCCCTTGCCCGTCGAGCGGGCGCTGCTGATCGCGGCGCAGGTGTGCCGGGCGCTGGTCGCGGCGCACGCCGCTGGCATCGTGCACCGCGATCTCAAGCCCGCCAACGTGATGCTCGGGACCCAGCGCGACGGGGAGGACTTCGTCAAGGTGCTGGACTTCGGCATCTCGAAGCAGAGCGCACGCGAGGGCGAATCGCGCGAGGAGACGGGCCTCACTCGTCCGGACGCCGCGGTGGGGACCCCCATCTACATGGCGCCCGAGCAGATCTCGGGCCTGCCCGCGGATGCGCGCACCGACGTCTATGCGCTCGGCGAGCTGCTCTACGAGATGCTCGCGGGGGTGCCGCCTTACGACGGGAGCGACGTCATGGTGGTGTTCAACCGCAAGGCCAACCAGGAGCCGAAGCCGATCGGCGCGCTGCGCCCGGAGCTGTCTCCGGCCATCGCGCGGGTGATCACCCGCGCGATGTCGCGGCGACCCGAGGATCGCCAGCAGACCATGGCCGAGCTCAAGGACGACGTGCTGGCATGCCTGGTGGCTCGCGACGCGGCGGCCATCCCGGCGCGCGCGCTCCCCCTCGAGAAGACCGCGGCCGCGCCGAGGGCCAAGCGCCGCCAGGCGCGGCCGGGCCCGCGCCTGCTGTGGATCATGCTCGCCGGCGCCACCGTAGGCCTCGGCGCGGCGGCGGTGGTGGTGCTGGATGGGGTCCCGCCGGGCGCGGGGTCGCTGGCCGCGCGGGGCGGGCGCGCGCGGCTGGCAGAGCCCACGCCGCTGCCCCGTCCAGCATCGGAGCCCGGGCTCTCATCGCCACTGGCATCGGCATCGGCACTCGCATCGGCATCGCAGGGGACGGGCGCCGGGTTGCCAGCTCGCTCCGCGCCGCCGCCGATGGCGTTGCTCGAGATCATCCAGCCAGCAGCCTCCGGGACCTCCCCGGCCCAGGCCCCGAGATCCCCGGGAATCACCAGGCCACCGAGAGCGCTCGCGGCCCGGCGCTCGAGCTCGAGCTCACCGATCGAGCGGCCGGGGGCGCGCTCGACCGGCTCTTCCGCGTCGGCCACCTCCGCCGACGCCCCGGGGGGCCGAGCCAGCAGCACCGCCCCCTCCAGCGCGGAATGGCTCACCGTGGGGCAGGCCGCCTTCGCCAAGGGCAACTTCCCGGAGTCCGTCCGCGCGGCCCGCGCTTCCCTGGCTGGCGCACCCTCCGCCGAGGCCTACCTGCTCCTCGGCGACACCTACCTCAAGATGGAGCGCTTCTCCGACGCGGTCCGCGAATACAGCGCCGCGCTGGCCCTCACCCCGGACAATAAGCACGCTCGACGCGGCCGCGATCTCGCGACCTCAAAGGCTCTGCAGCACTAGAGGGCGTTCAGGCTCTCCCGGTAAATCCGGGCCCATTTGCCCGTCCTCGTCCCCGTCCTGGTACTCGTCCCACGACCGCACGGGATGGGACGGGAGAGGACGGGAACCGACGGGACTGCATGGGACGGGGAACGAAAACGGCGACGAGGACGAGGCCGGGCAAGAGGGCCCGGAAAGCTTTTAGTCCATTCCGTAAACCTTGGCCGCGGAGAGGTGGCCGAGGCGGTGCCACTTCACGTGGGCGCGCGATAGCTTGAAGAGCAACTCCGTGGAATCTTGCGCCTGGCCGCGGGCCTTCACGGTGCGGTCGACGAGCCGCAGGACCTGCTCGCGGGCATCGGGAGGGTGAAAGAGGAAGGTCTTGCCGAACACCACCGATTCGCCATCCCAGAACAGGCGCGTCTCGAAGATCGCGCCCACCTCGAGCCCGACGGTCTTGCGCCGCTCGAGCACCGAGAAGCGGCCACCGCCCAGCAGATCGTCCACCTCCACCTGCCCCCCGGCCTCGCGCGGCATCGCCGAGATCTCGAACAGGCTGCGCAGGCTGGTGGCGAGATGAACCGCCCGACGCCGCTCGTCGCGGGTGAAGCCCCAGCGCTCCTCCGGATCCGCCACCACCCGCATCGCGGGCGGGGGTCCGTCCTGGAAAGGCCGCTCGATGATGTACCACTCGATGAACGAGGCGATCCGCCCCTCGAAGAGCTCCGCGTCGTCGTCGAAGACCTTGCCGGCCCGCTCCAGGTATTCCTCGCGGGCCCGCATGGCCTCGAGCTTGTTCTCACCTTCGGCGAAGACGGTGGCCACCCGCTCGACCAGGGAGATGGGCGATGGAAACGACATGTGACGGGCGCCCTCAGCGGTGGCGTTCGTCCATCAGGCGCGTGAAGCGGTCGAACAGGTAGGCGGAGTCGTTCGGGCCGGGCGAGGCCTCCGGGTGATACTGCACGCTGAAGACCGGCAGGCGGTCGTGGCGCATCCCCTCGACGGTCTTGTCGTTGAGGCTGACGTGGGTGAGCACCGCGCGCCCCTCCATCGAGTCGACGTCCACCGCGAAGCCGTGGTTCTGGGAGGTGATCTCCACCTTCCGGGTGCCGAGATCCATCACCGGGTGGTTGGCGCCGTGGTGCCCGAACTTGAGCTTGTAGGTCTTGCCCCCCAGCGCCTGCCCCAGGATCTGGTGGCCGAGGCAAATTCCAAACAGCGGAATGCCGGAGTCGACCAGCGCGCGGGTGGCCTCGACCGCGTAGGGCAGCGCCGCCGGATCTCCGGGGCCGTTGGACAGGAAGACGCCGTCCGGCTTGTGCGCCAGGATCTCCTTGGCGCTGGTGTGCGCGGGGACCACCGTGACCCGCGCCGACGACGAGCGCAGGCGCCGCAAGATGCCGCGCTTGATGCCGTAGTCGACCGCCACCACGTGATGGCGGGTCGGGGGCCGGTCCGCGAAAGGGTCCCCCGCCCGGCCCGCCCCGTTCCACAGCGGCTCGTCCCAGGCATAGGGCGCCGCGGCGCTCACCTCGCGCACGAGATCCCGCCCCTCGAGCGAGGGGTGCCTCCGGGCGCGCTCCACCGCCGCCGCCGGCTCGGAGACCTGCCGGGTGATCACCGCCCGCTGCGCGCCCGAGGTGCGCAGGCGGCGGGTGATGGCCCGGGTGTCGATGCCGCTGATCCCCGGGATCCCGTTGAGCTTGAGCAACGCGCCGAGGGTGCTCTCGGCGCGCCAGTTCGAGACCTCGGAGGACAGCTCGCGCACCACGAAGCCGGCGCACCAGGGCCGGGCGGACTCGAAGTCCACGCCGTTGACGCCCACGTTGCCGATCTCGGGCGCGGTCATGGTCACGATCTGCCCGCGATACGAGGGATCGGTGATGACCTCCTGGTAGCCGGTGATCGCGGTGTTGAAGACCAGCTCGCCGGCCGACTCGCTGTCGGATCCGAAGCCGGTGCCGCGGTAGATCGTGCCGTCCTCGAGGGCCAACAGGGCCGGTCTTTTCTCGGTCTCAGCCAAAGCGCTTCTCCTCGGCGAAGACGATGCGACCGTTCACGATGGTCATGACCGCGCGCCCTCGCATTTCGATGCCGCCGAAGGGCGTGTTCTTGGAGCGGGAGCGGAGCCCGCCCGGCTGAACCGCCCAGGGCGCCTCGGGATCTATCACGGTCACGTCTGCGACGCCCGTGCCAGGTGCGAGGCTCCCGTTGCCGGCGCCGAGTCCCAATCCGAGTCCAAGGAACTCCGCCGGGTTTCCGGACATCAGCTCCACCAGGCGACCGGGGGTGATGACCCCGCGCCGCACCAGCTCGAGCGACAGCGGCACGGCGGTCTCGAGCCCGATCATCCCGAAGGCGGCCTGCTCGAACTCCACGTCCTTCTCGAGCGGCGAGTGCGGCGCGTGGTCGGTCGCGATGGCATCGATGGTGCCGTCGCGGAGGGCCTCGACCACCGCCAGGCGATCCACCTCGGAGCGCAGCGGGGGGTTGCACTTGGCGTTGGTGTCGTAGTGCGCGCAGGCCTCGTCGGTCAGGGTCAGGTGGTGCGGCGTCACCTCGCAGGTCACCGGCAGGCCCCGGCGCTTGGCGGCGCGGATCAGATCCACCGACTCGGCGGTGCTGACGTGGGCCACGTGGTAGCGGGCCCCGGTGAGCGCGCAGATCTCGATGTCGCGCGCCACCATCGACGACTCGGCCGCGGGGGGCTGGGCCCGGATCCCGGCGCGGGTCGAGACCAGCCCCTCGTTCATCGCGCCGCCGGCGGACAGGGTCAGGTCCTCGCAGTGCTGGATCAGCGGCAGCCCGAAGGTGCGCGCGTACTCCATGGCCCGCCGCAAGAGCTCGGAGCTCATCACCGGACGTCCGTCGTCGGAGATGGCCACGATGCCGGCGTCCTTCATCTCGCCGATCTCCGCCAGCTCCTCGCCCTTCTGGCCCTTGCTGACGGCGCCGATGGGATAGACGCGGGCGAGGCCGGCCGCCCGGGCGCGCTCGACGATGAGCTGGGTCACTGCGCGGCAGTCGTTGGGCGGCACGGTGTTCGGCATGGCGCAGACCGCCGTGAAGCCCCCCGCCACCGCCGCCGCCGTGCCGGTGCCGATGTCCTCCTTGTACTCCTGGCCGGGCTCGCGCAGGTGGGTGTGCAGGTCGATGAGACCGGGAAGCACCCATAGCCCGCGCACGTCCACCACCCGGGTCGACCCCGGCAGCCCCGCCGCGATGCCGCGCTCGATGCGCGCGACCCGTCCGCCGGAAAGGAGCACGTCCGCCTCGGAATCGAAGTTCCGACGTGGGTCGATGACCCGGCCACCGCGCAGACAGAGATCCAAGGCGCCCCTTGAATAGAAGCTCGCGCCCCGCCCGTCAACCCAAAACCGGACCCAAAACCGGACAGCCGGTCAGGGGCGTCGGGTCATTCCACGCCCGCCACGCCCGCCACGCCCGCCACGCCCGCCACCCCGGACTCGCCGCCCGCCAGGAGGTAGAGGACCGCCATGCGGATCGCCACCCCGCGCGCCACCTGCTCGAGGATGACCGAGCGCGAACCGTCCGCCACCGACGGCTCGAGCTCGACCCCGCGGTTGATGGGACCGGGATGCATCACGATGGCGTCCGGCTTGGCCAGGTCGAGCCGGCTCTGGTTGAGCCCGAAGTACCTGGAGTACTCGCGGGTGTTCGGGAACAGGGGCGACCCGATGCGCTCCTTCTGGATGCGCAACATCATGACCACGTCCGCCCCCTCGAGCGCCGGCTCGAGGCGATCGAAGACCCGCGCCCCGAGCTCGGGGAGCCCGGGTGGCAGCAAGGTGCGCGGGCCGGCCAGGCGCACCTCGGCCCCGAGGCGGGTCAAGGCGAACAGGTTGGACCGCGCCACCCGGCTGTGGGCGATGTCACCGCAGATGGCCACCACCAGGCCGGCGATCTTGCCCTTGCGGGCGCGGATGGTCGAGCAGTCGAGGAGGGCCTGGGTCGGGTGCTCGTGCGCCCCGTCGCCGGCGTTGACCACGGCGGCCCGGATGCGCCTGGCCACGAACTCCGCGGCGCCGGCCTGCGCGTGGCGCAACACCACCACGTCGGGCGACATGGCGTCGATGTTCTGGGCGGTGTCGAGCAGCGTCTCGCCCTTCACCGTCGAGGACGCCGCGCCCGAGATGTTGACCGCGTCGGCCGACAGCCGCTTGGCGGCGATCTCGAACGAGGTGCGCGTGCGGGTGGACGGCTCGAGGAAGAGGTTGATCACCGTCTTGCCGCGCAGGGTGGGCACCTTCTTGATGGGGCGGGCGGCGATCTCGGTGAAGCGCTCCCCGAGATCGAGCACCGTCCCGAGATCCGCCGCCGAAAGCCCCTCGATCCCGAGCAGATGCTTGTGCGGATAGACGCTCATTCTCGCCGTTCGCGTAACACGATCCGGTCGCGCTCGCCACGCTCTTTCAGCATGACGCGCACGGATTCGGCGGCGGTGGTCTGCACCGAGACGCCGACGATGTCGGGTTGAATGGGGAGCTCGCGCCGTCCGCGGTCCACCAGGACCGCCAGGCGCACGGCCCGCGGGCGGCCGTAGTCGGCGAGGACGTCCATCGCCGCGCGGATCGTGCGGCCGGTGTACAGGACGTCGTCCACCAGGACCACGGTCACGCCGTCCACCCCCACCGGCAGCTCGGTCGGACCGATCTCGGGCTTGGGCAATCCGAGGAACACGTCGTCGCGGTAGAGCGAGATGTCGATCGCCCCGACGGTGACGTTGGTCCCCGGCGCCTGCAGCCGGACCAGCGTGGCCAGGCGGTTGGCGAGGTGCGCGCCGCCGGTCCGGATGCCGACCAGGTAGATCCCCTCCTCCGGGGCGGCAGAGCGCTCGATGAGCTCGAAGGCCATGCGCTGCAAGGCTCGCGTGATGCCCGACTCGTTGAGGATCTCACGGCGTTCGACCAGATCGCGGTCGGGAGGCGGAAGGCGCGGCGACATGTTCTCAGAGATAGTACCTGAGCGACAGGTCGCTCACGAGCCGCGCCAGGCTGGTGACCCCGGCGGCCCCCAGGGACCAGACCGTCACGTCCACCCCGTGCTCGAGGTGCAGATCGAGCCCGCTGCGCAGGCCGAGGGACAGGGCCGGCAGCCCCCAGAACCCGAAGTGCAGCTCGGCCTCGAGATCGGCGCGCAGATCGAGCACGAAGGCCGTGCCCGACGAGCTGGCCGCGCGGAACACCACCAGCGAGGCGGCGGGGCTGGCCATGACGGTCATGTGCTTCCAGCCGGCGAGCACCACCGAGGCGCCGAGCAGCGGCCCGACGCCCAGATAGGTGTCGAGGAGGCGGCCGTGGTCGCTGCCGCCGCCGAGGCCGAGGGCGAGGGCCGCGTCGATCCCCAGCGTCGGCGTGAGCCAGTGGCGGGTGCCGACGGCGCGGATGTCCACCGGCGGACAGTCGGTGGTCGACAGGGTGCTGGCGCTGGCGGCGGCGATGCTCGGGCAACCCGTGGAGGGGCGGCGGGAGAAGGCGCCGAGCTGGCTCACGCTCGGCGAGATGACGATTCCCCAGCCCCCGACCACGGCGTCGTGATCCGACCCGCGCACGGTACCGTCGGCGAGCTCGCGCGGCCTCCCGCCGGGCAGGCTGGAGCCGCCGGGGCCGAGCGGGAGCATGGGGGGCATGGGGGGCAAGCTCGGAGCACCGTTCGCGCCCTCCCCGGCCTGGCCCGGCCAGCCCGGCCACGCCGCGTCGCCGCCCCCGCCCATCTGCCCGATGCCCGATGAGCCGGGGGCCCCCGGCGAGGTCGAACCGCTCCCCTCACCGCTGCCCGGGTGGGGTCCGGTCTGGAGCTCCGGCTGGCTCGACGCTGGCGGCGCGACGGGTACGGTCGACGGAGGCGGAAGCGGCGTCGCTGCCGCTGCCGACGCTCCACCCACCCCGAACACGGCGATCAGCGGGACGATTCCCCCCACCCAGGATGCGGGCGCGGCGCGCGCCCCCGAGATGGGTGGCCTCACGGACCACCTGGCGTGAGGCAGATGGTGGCGGAGGCAGCCGCCGCGGGGGCCGATGCAATGGCGGGCTGGCAGGAGTAACCCTCGGCGAGTCGCGCACAGGCGGTGCCGGGCTGGCAGGCCTGGTAGCAGCCGAAGAGGGGGGCATCGATCGACCGCTCGAGGCAGACCGCCCCGGTCGGGCAGGCATCGACCCCGCTCGTCGCGGCCGGATCGCACCCGAGTGAAAGGCACACCCCACCCTCGAAGTTCGGATCGCCGAGGTGGCAGTAGGCCCCGAGCGGACAGTCCGCGCGATGGGCGCAGGGATCGCCGATGTGGGCGCCCTTGGTGAAGCAGGTCTGGTTCGCGAGATCGCAGGCGTCGCCACCGGTCTCGTCGGCGGCGGTCTGTCCCGTGCAGTTGTCGTCGGTGGTGCAAGCGCCCGTCAGGGCCGGTGCCTGCAGGGTGGTGCAGAGGCCGAGGACCACGTCGTCGCGTGGATCGTCGATGGTGCCATTGTTGCTGAGGACCCGGCGCAGGCAGAGCTGGCTCGGGGCGCAGTCGCTGTTCTTCCCGCAGAAGGCCGCACAGAAGGCCCGGTTGTTGGCGCTCGGGGGGTTGCCATCGCGATCGGCGCATTGACCGCTCCGGCAGTCGGTGGGGGCGGCGCAGCGGTCCCCCACGTTCTTGCTGCCGATGGCCGGCCGGCAGACCAGCAGGCTCGAGTGGGTGCCGAACGGCAGGCAGGCCGAGCCGCGCGGACAGTCCTTCTCGGCCTGGCAGACCGTGCCCGCGACGCGCGATTGCGGAATGCACATCGCAATCGGCGCGGTCGAGCCGTTGGGCAGGGGCGCCGCCAGCCCGCCGTCGGCGCAGACGCTGCCCGTCGCGCAGTCGGCGTCCCGGCGACAGAGCTGGCTGCAGAACGACACCCCCTGCCAGCTGATGCACAGGTGGTCGTCGGCGCAGTGCTTGGCCAGCGCGGCGCCAGCGTCGGTTCCGGTACCGGCGCTGGCGCCGCATGAGGCACCGGTGACCTGCGCGGCCGGCAGCGGCGGGACGCACGACAGGTATGCCGTGTCTCCGCTCGGCCCCACCGCGGTGGTGGGGGCGCAGACCTCGCCCGTCACACAGTCGGAATCGGCGCCCTGCTGGACGACCGCGCCGGCGGCCAGCCCGGCCTCACCGTGGACCTGCCCGCAAAAGCGCCCCTGACAGATCCCGAGGTCGACCGCCGCCCCGTTCCCGAAGGCGGTGGCGCCCCCCCACTTGGCCGAGAAGGGCGGCGGCCCGCAGATCATCCCGAGCGGACAATCCTGGGAGCGCGCGCACGCCCGGGTGCAGCGCCGGTTGAAGCATCCGCTTCCGAGAAATCCGCCCTGGTTCTCGCACGCGTACGGTTCGGCCGGATCGCACGGGCTGCCGGCGGGCAGGTAGGTGCCGGCCACCATGGTGGCGAGACAGAGTCCGGCATACGGGGCCGTCCCGGCCGAGGGCCCGCTCGAGGCGAGAGGATCCAGGGCCAGGCCGCAGGCCTCTCCCGCCGGGCAAGCACCGGGACCGGCCGCCGCCCCGGTGCAGGCAGCCAGCGACCCGGGCAGGCAATAGCTGAACGGATCGCCCACCCGGTTCGAGGCGCAGGCGAGCGCGGTCCCGACCGGAAAGGGCGAGGGCGCCGTGACCACCCCGCAGGCGGTGGTGGCATCGCAGGTCCTGGTACAAAATCCGTTCCAGCAGGTTCCGCCGCCGCCGCAGTCGCCGTCTGCCCCACAGCAGGCGCCGAGTCCTCGCTGTTCCCCGGGCGCGGCGGCCGGGCACGCCACCCCCGGGGGGCGGGCGGCGTCGCCCCCGTCGCTCCCGAGATCGCGCCCACCATCGCCGCCGGCGGGCTTGGCGGCTCCGCTCCCACCGCACCCGAAGGCCGCCACCGCGAGACACCCCGCCAGCCCAAAAAGGAAAGAACCTGTGCGCTTCATCGATTAGCATGATCGCACGTTCGGGCGTCCCGCTCGAATTTCGCTGGTCTTCGTCTCGTCTCGTCGGTCCGTCGGCCGTCGTCTGGCCGTTCGTCGCTGCGTCCTCCCCCCGCCACCTCCGTCATGCCGCCGCCTGCACCCTCCTCCGCTGCGATCCTCCTCGTGGGGAACGAGATCCTGTCGGGCAAGGTGGAGGAAGAGAACGCCCGCTACCTGGTGCGCGAGCTGCGCGGGCTCGGGGTCTCGCTCGGCCGCATCGAGGTGGTCCCCGACGATCTCGAGGACATCGCGAGCTCGGTGCGGGCGCTGTCCAGGCGGTTCGGCGTGGTGTTCACCTCGGGGGGCGTCGGCCCCACCCATGACGACGTCACCTTGCCCGCGGTGGCGGCGGCCTTCGGGCGCGGGATGGTGCGCGACCCGGCGCTCGAGGGGCTGATCCGCTCCGGGATGGGGGCGCGGCTGCATGTCCGCGATCTGCGCATGGCCGATATCCCGGAGGGCGCCCGCCTGGAATACGGGACCGCGGAGGGCGCGCCCTCGTTCTGGCCGGTGGTGGTCATGGAGAACGTGTGGATCCTCCCGGGGGTGCCGTCGATCTTCCGTCGCAAGTTCGAGGCCGTGCGGGAGCTGTTCCGGGCGCCCCCGATCTACAGCCGCGCGGTCTTCTCGCGCGAGCCCGAGGGCCCGATCGCCGACCTGCTCGACGCGGTCGTGGCGGCCTTTCCCGCGGTCGAGGTGGGCTCCTACCCGCACATCGACGCCCCCGACTACAAGGTCAAGATCACCCTCGATGGCCGTGACCAGCGCGCCGTCGATTCCGCCACCGCCGAGCTCGCCGCCCGCCTCGGTGCCGCAGTGGTCAGAACGGAGTAAAGGGGCCGCCCCAAGATGTGCTCCCCATTTTGCGGCGGGCCCTTATTGCGGTAGGAGTGCGGCCGTCATGGCCGAGGTTCCCGCGTCCGTCAAAGGAATGAACGACCTCCTGCCGCCGGAGGTGTCGAAGTGGCACTTCCTCGAGGAGAAGGCCCGGAGCGTGCTCGACGCCTTCGCCTACCGCGAGGTGCGCACCCCCATCCTCGAGTACACGTCGCTCTTCGTCCGCTCGGTCGGGGAGGTGACTGACGTGGTGGAGAAGCAGATGTACACCTTCGACGACCGGGACGGGCGGTCGGTCAGCCTGCGGCCCGAGGGCACCGCCCCGGCGGTGCGGGCTTTCATCGGCAACTCGCAGTGGACCCGCGAGCCGGTCACCAAGTGGTACTACCTCGGGCCGATGTTCCGGCACGAGCGCGCCCAGCGGGGGCGGCTCCGCCAGTTCCACCAGCTCGGCGCCGAGGTGTTCGGGGTGGCCGAGCCCACCGGCGACGCCGAGATGATCGCCATGCTGGTGAACATCCTCGGCGAGATCGGCATCCCCCGGGGGGCGTTCACCACCACCATCAACTCGCTCGGCGAGCCCGAGGAGCGACCAGCCTACCGGGAGGCGCTGGTGACGTACCTGCGCGCGCACGAGGCCCAGCTCGACGAGGACTCGCGGCGGCGGCTCGAGCTCAATCCGCTGAGGGTGCTCGACTCGAAGAGCCCCGAGGTGCAGGCGCTGGTGGCGAGCGCCCCGGTGATCCTCGATCACCTGGGGGAGGGGTCGCGGGCGCGGTTCGGGCGGGTCCAGGACACCCTCACCGCGCTCGGGGTGGCCTTCGAGGTCGACCCGCGGCTCGTGCGCGGGCTCGACTACTACACCTCGACCATCTTCGAGATCAAGGTGACCGCCGGGGAGCTCGGGGCGCAGAACACCGTGTGCGGCGGGGGCCGCTACGACCGCCTGGTGGAATCCCTCGGGGGCCCGAAGACCCCGGCCATGGGGTTCGGGCTCGGCCTCGAGCGCGCGCTCCTGGCCATGCCCGACGTGGACGCCGGCGGCGCCGGGTTCGAGCCGGGGCTCCAGGTGTTCATCGCCACCCTCGATGCCGCCGCCCTCGAATATGCCCTGCCCATCGGGCACCGGCTGCGGCTGGCCGGGATCCGCACCGAGATCGAGCACCGCGGCGGCAGCCTCAAGTCGCAGCTCAAGCGCGCCGACAAGCTGCGCGCGCGCCTGGCGCTCATCGTGGGAGAGACCGAGGTCGCGACCCGGCGCCTGCAGGTCAAGGATCTCGCCGCCGGCCAGCAGCACGAGGTCGCGGAGGCCGATCTCCTCCCCCGACTGCACGCGCTCCTGGACTGATCCCCCGGGGCTCGACCCCGACCTTTGACCTGCCGGAAACCCCGCCTTGGCCGCGCGCTGATACGGTCGGGGGGAAATGGTGGAAATCGGGGGGGGGCGCGGGCCGGGGGCGATGCCAAGGCGGGTTTCAAGGCGGGCTTCAACCTCGTCCCCAAGGTGGCTGATCGGGTTCTGCGGAGCGGTCCTCCTCGCCGGAGGCGGTTGTCGCACGAGCTCGCGCGGCGTATCCCGCGCCAGCCCCGACCCCGGCACAACCGGGGCAGGGCCGTCGGCCGGCGAGGGCCCACCACCCACGCTGCCCTCACCCAGTTCGAAGTGCTGAGCGCCCGCACCCCTTCACCCATTGGCTGACCTACACGATCGCGGCGCAGGTCCGGCCGCGCGATCGCTTTTCGCTGCTGCGCGCCGACCTGGTCGGCTACGCCATGCAGGAGGACTCCCTGGTCACGGCCCGGATGATCCGCCAGACCATCCAGACGAGCGGAGACGTCGAGGATATGTTCGATGCCGTGACCTACGAGAAGGGCGCGACCCTGATTGGCATGTTCGAGGCCTACCTCGGCGCCCCGGCCTTTCAGCGCGCCATCCACGCTACCTGCTGGCCCATGCCGGCGGCAACGCCACCGCCGCGGACTTCCTCTCGGCCATCGACCGGGTGACGGGCCAGGATGCCTCCGCCGCGTTCCGGACCTTCATCGACCAGCCGGGGGTTCCCTTCGTCGCGGCCAGGGTCGACTGCGCCGACGACGGGGTCGCCACCCTGTCGCTCACGCAGTCCCGCTTCTTGCCGGTCGGCTCGACCGGCAACCCGCGGGCGCTCTGGGAGATCCCGCTCTGTATCCGCCACGGAAACCAGGACCGCCTCGACACCACCTGCACGTTGTTGAAGGGCCAGAGCGCCCACCTCGAACTTCCACCCACAAAGGCCGATCCGTCCGGCCCCTCGGGCCGTGCCCGAGCCGGGTGTCCGAGCGTGGTCTTCCCCAACGCCGACGGGAAGGGCTATTTCCTGTGGTCGTTGTCCGGCCCCGCGCTGCGCGCCCTGGTCGGAGCTCCGGGCCTGAGCGTCGCGGAGCGCCTCTCGCTCGCACAGTCCCTTGTCGCCGCCTACCGGGCGGCCGCGCTCCCAGCCTCCGAGGCCTTTCCCGCGCTGGAGGGCCTCGCTCGCGATCCCGAGCCCGAGGTGTCGGCCTCGTTCATCGAGCTCCCGCGCGAGGCCCGGGAACATCTGCTGAATCCGGGCGACCGCCCGGCAGTCATGCGAAGGACCGCCGAGATCTACCGGCCCGTGCTCGACGAGGTGGGCCTCACGCAGGCGAGAGCGGATGAAGACGTCGGGATCAGCGAGCGTCGAAGCTGGGCGGCGTACGCGCTCGTTGTGGTCGCCGAGGCGCCCGCGGTGCTTCGCAAGCTCGCCGTCCTCGGCGATGCCTACCTCGGGGCCGGTCCCGGCGGCGACGGGAGGGCACACCCCTAGCGCCTCGATCCCGGCATCGGCCGCAGCGCGCTCCGCGCTGCGCTGGCGATCCATCCCGCGCGCTTCGAGCCATGGGTCGATCGTCTGTTCGACGAATCGAACCCGGTGGTCCGCGACCAGCTGGTCGGTGCCCTGTGCAGCGATCCCGACCCGGCGCATGCCGCGCGCATGCGCGATCTGGCGCTCGAGCCGGTGTCCGGACGATCGCACCTGCGCCTCAGCGAGCGGACGTTGCCGCTCCTCCTGCAGGTGCAGGACGCTCGGACCCGACCGGCGGCCTGGGCGTGGCTCGAAGCCCACCTCGACGCCCTGCCCACGGCCGAGGCGTTGGACCGGGCAAATCTGCCAAAGCTCGGAAGCTCCTTTTGCACCGACGAGGATGCTCGGAAGGTCGAGGCCCTGTTCCGGCCCCGGCTCGCGACCATGCCGGGCGCCGCGCGTTCACTCGCCCAGACCCTCGAGACCATCCACAATTGCGCCGCGCTGGTGAACGCCCAGCGCGCGAGCGCCCGTACCTATTTCGTTCCCGGCGCCGCCCGCGCGCAGGCGATGCCGCCTGCCGCGGTCCAGTGACCGTGATCGCGACCGCGACCGGGAATTGGCTGCCGTGCCGGCTCGTCTCGTCCCACATCAGCGGGTAACGGTTGCCAACGTCGACTCCCAGCTTACGTTGTCGGGAGCATGCTGGAACGCATTCGGCTCCTGCTGACCCCTCTCGTCCCGCCACGCCCAGGCCCGCTGCCCTGAGATCCATGGCCAGGGCCTGCCCCGGGTTGGTTCCGACGCTCCTCGTCGCCATCGCCGTCCTGTCGAGCGGCTGTCGGGGCAAGCCCCACGCGCCGCCCCCCAGCCTCGGACCGCGGATCGCGGTCGGGCGGGGGGACGTCGAGCCGCGCGTCGTTCGCGTCCTGCACACCGAGCAGGGCGTCCTGCTCGAGACCACCTCCGGGATCTACGAGCTCAGCGCGCCACGCGACGACACCTTCCGCATCCGCCTCCGGCGCGATCGGGCCGCGCCGAGGTTGCCGTCCTTCGCCGTCACCGCCCAGCCGGTCACCGACGCGCCCAGGCTGGAGATCGACGAATCGGACACGGCCGTCATCCTGCGCACCGCTCGGGCGCGGCTGCGCGTCGACAAGGACCCGATGTGCCTGCGGCTCATGACTGCGGGGGGAGAGATGGTGGCCGACGAAGCGCTGCGCGTGCGCTGGCAGGAGCCGGGCGTGCGGCTCGACTTCGGGCTCGAGCCGGGCGAGCGCGTGTTCGGGCTCGGCGACAAGGTCCGGGGCTTCGATCGGCGCGGTCACACCTTCGAGCTGTGGAACACGGACGCCTACGGGTGGAAGATCGATGCGGATCCCCTCTACAAGTCCGTGCCGTTCTGGCTGCACCTCGGGACCACCGGGCGGGCGCACGCGGTGTTCGTGGACCATCCGGCCCGCGCCACCGTCGACGCGGGCCAGCGACGACCCGCGGTCGTGAGCTACGAGACCAGGTACGCCGACGCCCTCGACGTCTATCTCTTCGCCAGCGCGGAGCCGAAGGACGTGCTCCGGGCGTACACCTCCCTCACCGGGCGCCCCCCCCTGCCGGCGCTGTGGACCCTCGGTTACCACCAGAGTCGATGGGGCTACGCGTCCGAGGCCGAGGTGTTCGGGGTGGTGGCCCGGCTGCAGCACGATCACATCCCGGTCGACGCCGTGTGGCTCGACATCGACTACCAGATCGGCAACGCGCCGTTCACCGTGGACACCCACGCCTTTCCGAGCTTTGCGAAGATGGTCGCCGAGCTCGCGGCCAGCGGCGTGAAGACCATCGTCATCACCGATCTGCACATCAAGTCCTATCAGAACCAGCCACCCCCCGCGCAGGGCTACCCGCCCTACGACAGCGGCGTTGCAGGCGACCATTTCATTCACGGCGGCACCGGCTACTTCGAAGGCGCAGTCTGGCCCGGACCGAGCGTGTTCCCGGAGTTCACCCGGGCGCGGACCCGGACCTGGTGGGGGCGCCTCTACCGCGGGTTCATCGAGCAGGGCGTGGCCGGGTTCTGGAACGACATGAACGAGCCCGCCGTCTTCGTCAAGGACAAGACCTTCCCCGACAGCGTCCTGCATCGCCTCGACGATGAAAGCCAGGCACCCCACCCCCTCGTACACAACGCGTACGGCACGCTCAACGCCCGGGCGACGTACGAGGGCGTGAAGGCGCTCAGACCGGGGGCGCGCCCGTTCGTGCTGACCCGCGCCGCGTACGCGGGGGCACAGAGGTACGCGGCGTCCTGGACCGGCGACAACACCGCCGACCGCGCCCACCTGGCCGTGACCATTCCGCAGCTCTCGAACCTGGGAGTCTCTGGCTACGCCTTCGTCGGGGCCGACGTCGGCGGTTTCGCGGGCTGCCCCGACCCCGAGCTGTTTGCGGCGTGGATGGAGCTCGGTGCGTTTCAGCCATTCTTTCGCAACCACAGCGCCAAGGACGCGTGCCGGCGCGAACCGTGGCTGTTCGGCGCCACGATCGAGGCCCGCGTCCGTGCGGCCGTGCAGCGCCGCTACCGACTCTTGCCGTACCTGTACACGCTCTTCGAGGAGGCGTCGCGCACGGGAGTGCCGGTGATGCGACCGCTGTGGCTCGAGTACCCGGACGCCCCGGCGACGCTCGGGGTCGACGACGAGTTCCTGGTCGGGCGGGAGCTGCTGATCGCCCCCAGCCTGGTCGCGGGAGCCAGGCGCTACCAGGTCACCCTGCCCCCTGGCACCTGGTACGACACCACCACGCTCGCGCGCCTGCCGGGGGGCGTTCACGACATCGAGGCGCTGCCGGACGACCGGGTGCGGGTCTTCGCCCGGGCCGGCGCCGTCATCCCGGAGTCGGCGCTCGTTCGTGACACGTCCCGGGGTCTGCGAGGTCCGCTCACCCTCACCGTGTGGCCGGGGCCCGACTCCGCGGGCGCGCTGTACGTGGATAGCGGCGACGGCTTCGCCTACCAGCGCGGCGCCTCGCGCCGGCTGCAGCTCAGCTCCGAGGGCCGCGCGGATGGGCTCACGGTGCGCTCAACCTCGACGGGGGACTTCCCGCCCTGGTGGAAGGAGGTGCGTCTCGTCATCCACGACGTCCCACGTGCTCCGACCGCCGTCATCGACGCCAACGGCCCCCGGCCAGCCTACCTCTACGACAAGGCCCAGAGCACCCTCACCGTGACCCTCCGGCGAGCCGCCACCGACTTCGAAGTATCCACCAACTGGTGAGCTCTCGCCGGTCAGAGCCGGCTAGCCCCGGATCTACGTCTCTGCGTCGGCGGCTTCGCCGGGGCGGCGGGGGCGCCGCGCCTCTCGCCCCGGGCGGGCGGAGGCGACCTTCTGGGTGTTCATGTAGCGCTCGTTCAGGTAGATCAGGATCGGGCTCGCGATGAAGATCGACGAGTAGGTCCCCACGATCACCCCGACGTTCATGGCGAAGGCGAAGTCCTGGATGACGCCGGAGCCGAACACGTTCATGGCGAGCGTCACGAAGAACACCGTGGCGCTGGTCAGGATGGTGCGCGAGAGCGTCTCGTTGATGGACAGGTTCACCACCCGGTCGAACTTGCGATCCCGCAGCCGCGCCGCGTTCTCGCGGATCCGGTCGAAGACCACGATGGTGTCGTTCATCGAGAACCCGATGATGGTCAGGATGGCCGCCACCGTGGTCAGCGAGAACTCGCGGTAGGTGACTGCGAAGGCCCCGATGGTGATCACCGCGTCGTGGAGCAAGGCCACCACCGTGCCGGGGGCGTAGCGGAAATCGAAGCGGAAGAGGATGTAGACCATGATGAGCAGGATGGCCGCCAGCAACGACTTCACCCCGTCGAGCTGCAACTGCTTGCCGGCCTTGGCGCCCACCGACTCTACCTGGGGGATGGCGGTGACCGTTCCGGCGCCGAGCTTCTCGTCGAGGTGCTGCCAGATCTCCTTGTCGAGGCTGATCAGGGTCACCTCGACCGTGTTCTCCTCAGGACGCCCGAACGGCTGCACCTGGGTGGTGCTGATGCCGACCGACTTCAGCGAGGTCGCGAGGACCTCGGGGCTGACCAGCTTGTCGTAGCGCAGGTAGACCTTGTCGCCCCCCTCGGACCACTCGAACTTCTTGAGGTTGGCGTCCCCCTCCCTGGCCAGCGACTGCTCGGCCTGACGCGCCTGCTCCTTGGACAGGACCGACACGGCGCCGAGCCGCACGAGGTAGTTGGATTTCGACTTGCCAGAGGGGTCCTCGTACTTGACCACGTCGGCGTTCTCGTGCCCGATCTCCCCCAGGATCTTGCGCAGATCGCCCCCATCCACCGGCCGCGAGAACTCGATCACGAGCTCGGTCCCACCGCGAAAGTCCACCCCCCAGTTGAGGAAGTGCCCGCGGCTCTTGAACACGTAGGCGTTGAGCGGGAGCATGATGATGGTGAGGGCCACCAGGATCAGCGACGAGCCAATCCAGTACTTCTCGTTCCCGATGAACTCGTAGGTCGAGTGGGGCTTGATGATTTCGAAGAACTTCTGCTGATTCTGGGTGGCCATCAGGACCTCATTGCCGCGCGTCAGATCGAAAGCGTCGCGGGCGCCGCACCCCGGCGCCCGACCAAGAGGTCGAACATCCAGCGCGAGACCCAGTACGACGTGACGAGGTTGGTGATAATGCCGACCAGCAGGGTGACCGCGAACCCGCGGATGGGACCGGACCCGTAGGAATAGAGGACCACGCCGGCCACGAAGTTGGTCACGTGCGCGTCGAACACCGTCCAGAACGCCCGCGAGAATCCGGCGTCGACCGCGCTGCGCGGCGACTTGCCGTTGCGCAGCTCCTCCCGGATGCGCTCGTAGATGATGATGTTGGCGTCGACCGCCATGCCGATGGTAAGCACCAGCCCAGCGATGCCGGGCAGGGTCAGCGAGGCCTCGAGGGCGGCCAGGATCGACACCATGAAGAGCATGTTCAGGATCATGGCCAGGTCGGCGATGATCCCCGCGGTCCGGTAGTAGATGATCATGAAGAGCACCACCGCCAGGGCACCGGCGATCATCGAGAACTTGGCCCGCTGGACCGAGTCCCGTCCCATGGTCGGCCCGACCTGGGTCTCGAAGGTCTTGCGCAGCGGCGCCGGCAGCGCTCCCGAGCGCAGCACCGCCACCAGATCCTTGGCCTCCTGCTGCATCTGGAAGGGATCCCCGAAGCCGCCCAGCGTGATCCGCCCCCGCGAGCTGATCACGCCCTCGATGACCGGCGCGCTGGTGATCTTGTCGTCGAGCATGATGGCCATCTTCCGGCCCATGTTCTCCTTGGTCATCCGCTCGGAGATGAGCGCGCCCTGGTGGTCGAACTCGAAGGCCACCTCGGGCCGCCCGGTCTGCTGATCCCAGGTCTGATCGGCGTTCGACAGGTACTCGCCGGTCAACACCGCCCGCCGCTTGAGGTAGAGGGTGCGCCAGAACTTGTCCTGGGTCAGGTCCCCGGCGTCGTTGCGGACGGCGTTCTCCTCGTACCCGAGCTCGTGGTCGGCGGGCACTGCGCTGTCGCCCTTCAGTCCAGCGAAGAAGGCCTCGAGCTTGTCGCGGCTCTTCGAGCGCAGGTAGACGTCCTCGTGGGGCTTGCCGGAATCCTTCTCGGTCCACGACTCCGGGAAGGCCTCGATGCCCGAATCCTTGGGGATGAGCGCCGCCACCTTGCGCATGTAGTCCGAGCCGTCGTCCACGATCTTGAACTCGAGCTGCGCGGTGCGACCGATGATGGTCTTGATGCGCTCGAAGTCGGCCGACTTGAGCCCGGGCAGCTCGACGATGATGTCCGTGCCCTTCTTGATGATGGTCGGCTCGGCCACCCCGAACTTGTCGACCCGGCCGCGGATGGTCTCGATGCCCTGGCGCAGCGCCGAGTCACGCACCTCCTCGATCTGGTCCGGATCGAGGCGCAGCCGCACGGTGCCGGTGGCCGGATCGCGGCTGACGAGATCGAGCTGGCGCCGGAAGTCCCGCAGGAACGCCTCGTCGATGCGGCTCTGGTCGCCGGGGGTCTTGAAGAGCACGATGATGTCGTCACGCCCCTCCCGGTTGACGGTGACCTCGGCGGCGGCCTTGTCGGACTTGTCCTTCTTGAGCCGGTCCTCGATCTCGGAGGCGATCCGGTCGACCTTGTCGGAGACCGCCTTGTCGACATGCACCTCGTAGACCAGGTGCAAGCCCCCCTGCAGATCGAGCCCGAGCTGGATGCGCTTCTGGAAGTACTTCTTGATGAAGTCAGGCTGCCGGGCGTCGGGCACCACGGTCGGCACCAGGTAGAAGCACGCGGCCACCACCACCAGGCCGTAGAGCAACGCCTTCCACCACCATGAGCGTTCCATCCGGGCCTGGTCCTACGAGGCCTTGGCGTCGGCCTTGGGGGCCTCGCCTGGCGTGTACTTGTTGGTGATGTGCGAGCGCAGGAACTTGATGCGCACGCCCTGCTGCACCTCGACGGTGATCTCGGCGTCCTTGATGCCGCTGATCTTGCCGATGATGCCGCCTTGCGTGACCACCACGTCGCCAGCGCGCAGCTGGGTCAGCATCTCTTGATGCTGCTTGCTCTTCTTCTGCTGCGGTCGGATGACGAGGAAGTAGAACACGCCGAAGATCAGGATGAGGGGCGCGAATTGAACCAGGGCCGAGCTACCACCGGGGGCGGCAGCGGCCTGAGCGAGACTGAGGAGAGAAGGTGTCACGGGCTGGGCCTCCGAAGGGAGGAACGCATAGCAGAGCCCGGATCGGGGGTCAAGGTTGGCCGAGCCGTAACCTGACCGAAACCGGTGAATGGACACGGAGAACACCGGCCCGGCCGGTCCGCGCGGTCTCCCGGTCGGTTTCACGCCGGCTGGTCTGGTGTCGCCGGGTCAGATCTCGTCGGCGGCGAAGGCCATCACGTCCCGGATATCCGTGGCGCCCAGCACGTACATCATCAGGCGATCGAAGCCCAGCGCGATGCCGGCCGTCTCGGGCATGGTCGCGAGCGCGCGCAGCAGGGCCGCGTCGACCGGATAGACGGTCTTGCCGAGCACGCGTCGGCGCGCGGATTCAGCCTCGAAGCGCCAGCGTTGCGCCGCCGGGTCGGTGAGCTCGCCGAAGGCATTGGCGAGCTCCAGCCCGCCCGCGTAGAGCTCGAAGCGCTCGGCGATCCGGGGATCGGTCGGGCTCGGGCGGGCGAGCGCCGCCAGCGGTAGCGGCCAGTCGAAGACGAAGATGGGCTCGGGCTCCGCTGCCAGCACTGGCTCGATGCGGTCGAGCCAAATCTGGAAGAACACGTCATCCCACGCGTCGGCCGACCCTGGATCGACCCCCGCCCCGCGCGCCAGCGCGCGCAGCTCGTCCACCGATTCGTCTCCTCGCAACGTGGCCCCGAGCTCCGAGCGGAACAGGGCCCGCACCGTCGTGCGGCGATACCCGGCGCGCGTGGCCTCGGCGGCCGCCGCCCGCCCCGCCTCGTACGGATTCCCCGTCCCGAAGGCCGCGGCGCGCGCCAGGGCCAGGATGCGTGCACAGTCGGCCGCCAGGTCCGCGAGGGGCACCCGCGCCCGGTACCACTCGACCATGGTGAACTCGGGCTCGTGGGCGGGCCCGGCCTCCTCGGCCCGCCAGCACTTTCCGATCGAGACGATGCGCTCGTAACCGGCCCCGCACAGGCGCTTCATGGCGTACTCGGGCGAGGTGATGAGCCAGCGCGCGCCGGCCAGCCCTGTCGCCGGGGCGCCAGCCGGGAACGCGTCGAGGTGAATCTCCTGCCCGGGCGCCCGCACGCGCGCCGGGGTCTCGACCGCCAGGAAGCCCTGGTCCTCGAACCACGCCCGCAGGGCCGAGAGCACGCGCGCCCGGGCCACCAGGGCGGCGCGCCGCCGGCGCAATCGGGGCCCCTCGTCCGGGGTGCCCTGCGGGATGCCCTGATCGATGGCATCGGCGGGCACGTCCGCGGGGCCAGCGCCGCCGCCCTCCGCGCTCAGGCGCGGCCCACCCGTTCCAGATAGTCGCCGGTGCGGGTGTCGATCTTGACCACGTCGCCCTCGACGATGAACAGCGGCACCTGGATTGTGGCGCCGGTCGAGATCTTGGCGGGCTTGGTGGTGTTGGTGGAGGTGTCACCGCGGAAGCCGGGCTCGGTCTCCACGATCTTCTGCTCGATGAAGTTCGGCAAGGTCACGCCAACCGCGCGGTTGTCGAAGAACAGCACCTCGACGGTGATGTTCTCGGGCATGAAGTCCTTGGCGTCCCCGACGGTCTCGCGGGGGATGCTCACCTGGTCGTAGGTGGAGGTGTCCATGAACACGAAGGCATCGGCGTCACCGTAGAGGTACTGCATGCTCTTGACCTCCACGTTGGCCTCCTCGAGGCGCTCGCCCGAGCGAAAGTTGCGCTCGAGGACCGCTCCCGAGAGCAGGTTCTTCATTCGCGTGCGGGTGAACGCCGCCCCCTTGCCCGGCTTGACGAACTGGAACTCGATCACGGTGTAAGGCGCCCCGTCGAGCATGAACTTCAAGCCCTTGCGAATGTCTGAGGTATCGTACGGCATGGGAGCGGGGATTTATCCCGCGCCCCGCGCGACGTCAAGCGACCGCGTTCGTTTGGGGTGGTGGCGGATCAGGGATTCGAACCCCGGACCCGGCGCGTATGAAACGCCTGCTCTAACCAACTGAGCTAATCCGCCGGCTACCTCTCGCGCCGACCGGCTCGCGAGGTGCGCGATTTTGCGCCCGGCGTCCGGTCTGTCAAGTCGAACCGCAGGATCTTTCGGGTTCGTCGCGGGGCTTCCTCGCGGAGTCCTTCCCGAAACCCTCCGGAGCGCACCCTGGGCAACTTGCCGGATCCTCGGCCTTGACGGCGTGCGGCCTCGCACCTATAACGCGCCTGAAGAACTATGCGGCTTTACAGCGGAAAAATCCCATCCATCGCGACGGATATCGTCAAGAGCCTGACCGACGCGGGGGACATCGCGGTCCTCGACCGGACCGAGGCGGAGATGGACGCGCAAGCCGTGCTCAAGGAATACCTGCGCCTCGATCGGGAGATCACCGACAAGACCAAGGACACCCTGCAGCAACGCGGGTTGCCCTACGAGCAGTTCGGCAAGGTCAAGCGGACGCTGGCCCACGAGAAGGGGCTCGGGCTCGGCGAAGACGCGCTCGACTGGATGACCAGCCAGATGATCGAGTCCTTCATGCAATCCCCGCACATCGAGGAGATCTTCGCCGAGGACACGGTGCTCCGCAAGCGCATGGCGGACGTGCTCAAGAAGCACATGCTGGTCGACCAGGAACTCGACGAGGAGGTGCGCCGCAAGATCCGCAACCTCGAGGAGGGCACCGCCACCTGGGAGGTCGAGTACGGCAAGGTCCTCGACCAGCTCAAGCGCAACAGGGGATTGGGAAGCTAGAAGTGGGGGGTTGCGGCTCGTGCGACGGACGGCCGACGATCCGACCCGCTGGCTGCGCCGCACCTGCGGTCCGGTGCTCACATACGCACAAGTATGCTCCGCTCCGGTCCTCGGTGCGGCTTCGCCATCGGGCCGGCTTGTCGGCCGCCTTCTAACTCGAGCACGGGCTCGAACACGGAACGGGAACCGGACCCGGACTTGCTAGCTGAGCGACCCTTGGTCGGATCGTCGGCCGTCCGTCGCATGCGCCACGCCCCCTCCTGGCTCACGGGGGCTCGGCGGTGAGATACTCATTGCGGTAGGCGGCGTAGGTGCGGGCGAGGATGGCGGCGCGAGCGCCGCGGGCGAGATCGAGGTAGTGGCGCAGGTTGTGGATGGTGGCGAGCCGGTAATACAGCAGCTCCTTGGCGTGAAACAGGTGGGCGATGTACGCGCGGCTGTAGGTCGCGCAGCACTCGCAGGGGCAGCCGGGCTCGACGGGGCGGCCGTCGTCGCGGTGGCGGGCGTTGCCCATGTTGAGGCGGCCACCACGCACGAAGAGCTGCCCGTTGCGGGCGTTGCGGGTGGGCATCACGCAGTCGAACATGTCGATCCCGGCCGCGATCCCGTTCAGGATGTCGAGCGGCGTGCCCACGCCCATCAGGTAGCGGGGACGGTCGGCTGGCATCTCGCCCGCGATCTCGGCCACCACGGCGTGCATGAGCGGGGGCGGCTCACCGACCCCGAGGCCCCCGAGCGCCAGGCCCTCGAACCCGAGCGGCGCCATCTCGGCCAGGTGGGACCGGCGCCGCGCGAGATCCACCGCGCCTTGCACGATGCCGAAGCGCAACTGCCCTGGGGCGCGCGGAGCCGCCAGGCACCGCCGCGCCCAGCGCGAGGTGCGGGCCATGGCCGCGTCCACCTCGGCAAGCGGGGCGTCCGAGGGCGGACACTCGTCGAAGGCCATGGCGATGTCGCTGCCGAGCGCCGCCTGGATGGCCATCGCGCGCTCGGGCGTCAGGCGCTGGGTGGCGCCGTCGACGTGCGAGCGAAAGGTGACGCCGTCCTCGTCGAGCGTCCGCCGCGAGCGCAGGCTGAAGACCTGAAAGCCGCCGGAGTCGGTCAGGATGGCGCGCGGCCAGCCCATGAACCGGTGCAGGCCCCCTTGCCCGGCGACGCGCTCGGCGCCCGGGCGCAGCGCCAGGTGATAGGTGTTGCCGAGCAGGATCTGCGCTCCGAGGGCCAGCACGTCCGCGGAGGACAGAGCCTTCACGCTGCCCTGGGTCCCGACCGGCATGAACACCGGCGTCTCGATCGCGCCGTGGGCGGTGGTGAGCACGGCGGCCCGGGCCGGGCCATCCTGGCCCACGATGTCGAAGACACTTGCGCCCTCGAAGACACTCACGCGGACCCTCGGATGAACATGGCGTCTCCGTAGCTGTAGAAGCGATATCCGGCCGCCACCGCCGCCTCGTACGCGGCGTTGACGCGCGCCGGGCCGGCGAAGGCGGCCACCAGCATGAGCAGGGTCGAGCGCGGCAGGTGAAAGTTGGTGATCAGATCCGTCACGACCTGGAAGCGCGCGTCGGGTGGTCGCAGGTACAGGCGGCTCGAGGCGGTTCCCGCCCGCACGCGCCCATCGGCCGAAGCACGGGCCGCCGACTCCAGCGTGCGCACCACGGTGGTTCCGACCGCGACGATCGGTCGGGACTCGCGGCGCGCGGCTTCGATGGCAGCGGCCGCCGGCTCGGTGATGCTGTACCACTCGGGATCCATGCGATGGTCCTCGACGTCATCGACCTTGACGGGACGGAAGGTCCCCGGGCCCACGTGCAACGTCACGGTGACGATGTCGTGTCCGGCCGCCCTCAGACCATCGAGCAAGGACCGCGTGAAATGCAACCCCGCGGTCGGTGCGGCCACGGAGCCCGGGGCCTCGGCATACACGGTCTGATAGCGGACCCGGTCGAGCGCGCGCGCCCGAGCGTGCTCGGGCTCCCCGGCGGACGGGTTGGGCGGCGCCTGGTCGTCCTCGGTCGTCCGGCCTTGGGCCACCAAGCGTGCGGCGAGCCGCCGCGCGGAAACCCGCCGCGCGGCAACGATGTACGGCGGGATCGGAATCTCTCCCACGGCCTCGAGCACCGACGCGACGGTCTGCCCGACCGGCGGTCGCAGACGCAGACGCACGAGGCCGCCCTCGCCTTCCCTGGCCACGAGGACCACCTCGAGGCCGCCGGGAAACACCAGCTCGGCCCCCGGGCGCACCCGCGCGAGGTGCCGACCGATCGCATCCCAGAGCTCCTCGCCGCGGGACGCCGCGTCCGCGGACGTGCCCGCGCCCGCGCCCGCGCTTGAAGGAAAGGTCGAGGGCTCCGCTTCATCCGAGGCCTCGAGCTTGCGGATCAAGAGGAGCTCCACGTGGCCTCCGGTCTTCCGGTGCCCGAACAGGCGCGCCGGAAACACCCGGGAGTCGTTGAGGACCACGAGCGATCGCCGTGGAAGCAACGGCTCGAGCTCGGAGAACCGCGTGTGGCTCATCGCCCCGTCGTTGCGGCCGAGCACCAGCAGGCGCGCGTCGTCCCGACGTTCAGGCGGAAACGCCGCGATGGAGGTTTCCGGGAGGTAAAAATCGAATTCCGAGGTTTTCACGCGGGGCCTCGAATCACTTTGTCGGAAGCTCGCTCACCGACTACAATGCGGCAGAAACGCCTACATGAACATCATCAAGATCCATTTCCGCACGGGCGACGAGCTGCTCGAACATTATCTCGGCGATCTTCCTCATGGGGGGCTCTTCATTCCCACCCGCCGAACGCTCACGCCGGGAGAATCGATCGTCGTCTCCGTGCGCGTGGGTCCACGGCGTGGGCCGGTGTTGTTGAGGAGCTTGGTGGCGTGGCGGCGACCGGGCAAGCACCTCACCAAGACCCGTGCCGGGATCGGCGTGGAGTTTCTCTCGACCGAGGTTCACAAGCGCGACTACCTGCTCGCGGTGGCGCGCGGCAACACCGCCGAGATGTCGGCGCGCCGTCACCAGCGCCTGCCCATCGACTTGCCGGTGCACTGGCAGATCCCGGGGACGCTGCAGGACAACCGCGGCGTCCTGCGCGACATCGGCCGCGGGGGAGCCTTCGTGATGACCGAGGAGCGGGTGCCGGTCGAGACCGACGTGGTGTTGAAGGTCGCACCGCCCGGGGCGGAGGTCGAGATGCCGGTCTCCGCCCGCATCGCCTGGCTCGCGCCGCTCGAATCGATCGAGCCGGGGTTCGGCATCGCATGGAAGGCCCGGGATGCCGGCGGCACCCGGCGCATCAAGGAGCTGGTTCGCCGGATGGAGCGCCTCACCGAGGCCGAGGTCACCGATGAGCTGCCGGGCGATCGTCTCCCGCGTCTCACCCCCGGCGCGACCGCGGTCATCGGCGACGACGCCGCGGCCGGCGGCGATCTGTCGGCCAAGGAGGCCACCAACGGATCGAACGGACGCCGGCCGGCCTCGTTTCGGGTCTGAGGAGACAGCCATCAGTCGATGTCGAGCGCGTACAGCGTTCCTCCGTTCGACAGCAGGTAGAACCGCTGCGTCGCGGGGTCGTAGGTGCCGCCGGCGCAGACGCCGTTGCCCGGGTTGAACACCTCGAGGAGCCGTCCGGAAGCCGGCTCGACCACGAACAGCCCGCCCCGACTTCCGCTGAACACCAGGAAGCGCCCGACCGCCTGAGGTGCCGTCATGTCCCCCGCGTCCGGGAGCCCCTGCCGCCAGAGGATCTGTCCGTCCTGCTTCGCGAGGGCGTGCAGGCCCGAGCGGGGCGAGGCGAAGTAGATCCGCCCGTCGATCAGGCTGAGGGGACCGACCCCCTCGATCGGCGCGCGCCAGCGGGTGCTGCCGTCCTTGAGGTCGAGCGCATAGACACCGCCGGAGTACGAGGCCGCGAGGACCGTCTCCCCGTCGAGCACCGGCGTGGAGTCGACGTCGACGAATTGCTCGGAGGTGCCGGCGAGCCCGTGGGCCCAGGCGACCTCGCCGTTCGAGATCTGCAGCGCGACCAGGAATCCGTCCGCAAAGCCCGCCAGCAGCTGGCTGCCGTGCAGGCGCGGCCCGCCGTACCCGTGGATGGTGAACCCGTCGGGGGTCTCGCGATCGTATTGCCAGCGCCACTTCCCGGTCCGGGCGTCGAGCGCGATCACCTGGTCCGCGGAGCTCGCCAGGTACACGGTGTCGCCTCCCAGCTCGGCGCGCTCGTCGATGGCGCCCTTGGCCCGGTAGGTCCAGCGGATGCGGCCGGTGGTGGGCTCGATCGCATAGAACGAGCCGTCGTCGGCCCCCATGTAAACCTGGCCGTGATCCGGATCCAGCCGGGCCTCGCTGTCGATTCCGCCGGTGGCGGCGGTGGCCCAGTCGATGTGTCCATTCGCGGTGGAGACCCCGACCATCGAGCCAGCGCGCGACCCGATCACCAGCC
>Ga0265332_10000333_pt1 | contig 35971 bp, 50 predicted proteins | sample 41926metaG_FD_202084 | JGI IMG/M metagenome (GOLD analysis project Ga0265332, IMG submission 202084) | Rhizosphere microbial communities from Carex aquatilis grown in University of Washington, Seatle, WA, United States - 4-19-26 metaG | ecosystem: Host-associated > Plants > Roots > Rhizosphere...
CATTCACGGTGCAATCCCGTGAGGCGAATCGTCAGCAGCACTGTTCGGCTGGCGTGGATTTCCAAGACGTCCCATGCTGATGTTTAGTCAGACATGGGTAGTTTTGGGTAGGTCTTTATGAACGGTAACAGCGCCCTTCTGAAGATTGCTTTGAGAGAAGCGGTCTCCTATGCCAAGGAGCGTGTCATCAATGCTCTTGCACGCGCTGAGATTCTCAAGGCCTTCGCGGAATGCGATCACAATCTTGTTCAGGTGTATCGGAAAGAGAACCCGGGATTCGACAATATGTCGCGCCATGAACTCATCGAGTCTGCCCAAGACGGTGAGCTTGAAAACAAGTTGCGCGACGAACTCGCGATTCTGGAATCTTCACTGAAGGCCTACTATGTCTGGTGTGATGGCGATTGCCAAAACAAGACCGAATCCCTGCCTGAAGCCATTCAATGGTGTCGGGAGTTTAGGGATGAAGGCCGCGATTCGTATATCGTGGATGAAAACAATGACACAGTTGACGTTCCGTCAGTTGCGTCGGCGGCTCCTCTGTCTGTGTAGCAGCAGAGAGTAGCCAGTATCTACATCCAAGCAGCCCTGCATGTCTCGCGACATTGCAGGGCTTTTTTGGTTTTAGGGCTATACTGATAAGGTCGTTATCGATCGAGCTGGCGCTTCCAGCAACTCACACAACCCGGATGGGCGCATCGCCCGTTAGGGTTTGCGCTCTCCATTTTTGAAAGAATCCAAAATGGCAGAACGTCTCTTCACCGTCATTGTCCCGGTACCCGGGAAACCAGCTTTGGCGTACCCCGACCTCACAGGCGAAAAAGCAGTTGAAACCATGGAGACCATGAAGTCCCGCGGCTACGAACCGGTTGCTCGAACTACTGCAAATGGCATCACCGAGGACCTCACCTTGGATCACATGCTCATGATTTTTGACGGGTCTTGGGAATAGTCCCTCACCACCACACTCCCCGGACGGGCATTCGACCCTTTGTTGGTCTCATGTGCTCTCCGGTTCATTGAAAGCAAACAAATGAATCTGAATACATTGCCGCACAACCATGGCGTCCAGCTGATTGCTTTGCTGGTAGACGCCGGCAATGCATCCACTGCTGACCTGCGCCAGCGAATTTCCAATGTGCGCCTGGCGCCCTTGGACACCGCAATCGCAAAGAACTGTGAATGCATCCACTTTGAAATGGACGGCACCTCCTACCTGGGCGAACTGCGTGGACGCAACCGCGATTTGGTTGTTGATGACAACCCAACCTCGGAACCCAACCGCAGCATCGCACTCCGCGTCTACCTTGACCAGGGGGCAACACCGCTATGACCAATCTGACCATGAAGCCGTCCAAATTCGGTTCCGGGTCATCCGGCAAGCCTGCCATTGAGTGGTGGCGCCACGGCGTTGCCTCCGCTGGCGAACCGTCGGTTGTCACTGAGGTACGGGAGTACCCAAGTGAAGCGGCCAGGCAAGCCGCTCTGTTCGCTCCAGAGCCCGCTGAGCACACTCCTGTGCTGCCACCAGTGCCATTTACTCAGCAGTCAGTAATATAGCGGACAGATGGATGACGAAAGAATGACCTGACCAATGCAGTGTCATTTGCCATGTTTTGCAATTGGTCTTCCACTCGACACTCCAGTTTTTCCCCCGCTTTGAGTGGTGAGCGTGCCACACCCGTGCGTTTGGCATGACTCCAAACAAGTTCATCGGGATTGAGCTCAGGTGCGTACCCTGGCAGAAAGTGAAGCGTCAACTTGCCATCGGTGCTGGCTACGTATTCCTTCACTATCGCCTTTTTGTGCGCTGGCAAACCGTCCACCACCAAACGCACCGGGTTCTTGCGCTTACGCATTAGCTCCTGCAGAAGTGATACGAATAATTCGCCAGTCAGACCACCCTGATAAGTCGCAAACCAGAATGCCCCTTTGGAACTGACTGCTGATGCTGCGCTGATTGTTTGGCGTTGCCCGGGTCGCTCAATGACCGGAGTCTGTCCGCGTGGCGCCCATGTCTTTCCATGCACTGCATCGGCTCTAAACCCGGACTCATCCCAAAACAAGATTTCTGCTCCACTTGCCTGGGCTTCACTCGCAATAGATGGGAATGTTTCGTTCTTCCAGCGTGCAATTGCTTCGGGGTCACGCTGGTAGGCTCTCTCCAATGGCTTCTGCGCGGTCAGGCCCAATCGGGCCAGCATGGAACCAATTGATGCGAGTGACAATTTGACGTCAAACCGAGTCACCAGTAGTTCCTGCACGATTTGCCGAGTCCACAGTCCGAAATCAAAACCGTACTGGTCCGGGCGCTTACCGTTAACCCAGCGGAAGACTTGGCGCTCCTGGGCTTCAGTGAGTTTGCGAGGGCGTCCAGTGGCTTTAGTTGAGCGCAACACGCGCACTCCGCACCCACGTCCTTGCGCCAATGAGCGGCACTTGTATGCCCATGAGCGGTTCATTCCAAAGGACGCAGCGACCACCTCCGGATGTTCGCCATCTTTCATGCGTTGAACTGCCAAAACACGCATTTCTTCCAACGTGTTGTGAGCCAAGGTTCGTCCATCTCGCTTCATGCCTCACAGCATAAAGCAATATTCGTAGACTGGCAATAAATGTCCGCTAAATTACTGACTTATGAGTAACCCTAAAGCGAAGGCCCCCATATCACCGGTAGCTCGACAACAGCTGGGCCGCGATGCCAAAGACATCAAGGGCACCGCCCTCCGCAAGGGGCTATCATTGGATCGCTACGAAGAGGCGCGCGAATTGCGTTTCGCGAAAGAGCACTTTGAGCTTGGATGCTGGCTTCACTTCTTCCACCGCAAGGTTGGACTTAGCACTGAAGAAGGTTTCCAGGCTCGCGTGGAATGCGCTCTGCGTATTTTCCTAAGCGGAATCCATAACCCGTCCTATGACTTCTCCACGGTCTTTGACTTTGGCGAGCGCGACTTCGACACACTCTTCGAGTCGGGAGACTCTGCTACGGTGATTGACCGTCTACGAGCTGCCATTACCTCTGATCCAAGCGGGTTGCTCAAAGCAGCATTCGACTATCACGGTTGGTCGTATTAACGGCCGCCGACCAATCTTCAACCGACATAAGGCCTAGCTCATCTCTTGGATGGCTGGGCCTTTTTTCTCGCCCCTCTTTTTGAGTTTTGGGCTAGAATTTGAGCATCAACCTTGATCGAGCTGGCGTTCCAGCACCTTCACAACCCAGATGGGCATTTGGCCCCTTTGGGTCACTTGCCGTCTTTCTTCACGAAAGCATTGCAGCATGACAACCCCTATGGAAGCAGCAACACAGCTGCTTGAATCGACATTCCGCACCGAATGTCCAATGTACCCCCGCTTCACACATTCCGAGGAGATCAGTGGCGGTGACACCCGCCTCTGGAACTACTGGGAGTGGGTGGCCCACCAGATCGAATCCGACAATTTCACCGTCGAGGCGTTTATCGCCATTTCGGCCAAGGCGATCTACGTGGTCTTCGAATGGGTCTACCCTGACGAAGATGGCGGGACTGCTCACGCAGCCGTCAACGCCACCACTGGCGAAGTCACTTTGTTTGAGGCCACTCCGAACGATATTGCGCAGGAATCCGTGCGCAAGCGGATCTGGTTCGACGCCGTAACTTGCGTCGATACCGTAGCCCTCTTCCAGAACACCTGTGATGGGGCTGACTACGCTGTCACTCGCACAGGCGACGCATGGTTTGTCAAGATGGCGGACCTTGCGGAAATGTTGGGCGAGATTGCATCGGAGCCCGTGGTCGCAGCCCCCAAAGGTGTAGTGACCAAGTCCGGTTTCATGGATTCGGCCGGTACTTACTACCCGAGCCTGGTCAGTGTGCGGACCTACATGCCCAAGGGCCGCACCATTGAGCCCGCCAATGATCCTCTACGACCACAGGCCCACGCCAGTGATGCACTGAATGATCCTGCCTTTCGCCAACAGACCCAGGGATTGAAGGACATGACTGCAGCAATTGAAGGAGTATCTTCTTCGCCGGTAGTCTTTTCGACCGACGCTGGGTCAATTCTCAACACAACAAGTGCCACGGGCAACCCTGATGAACTGCCGACATTCACTCCCTACGAGCAAATGTCAACCGAACAGAAGGCCGCATACGATGCCCGCCAAGGCATTTCATTATCCGACCGCCACTGCATTGAATTGAAGATGCCCATTGCCTGAATGGCGTGGCGGCTTCGAATGCGGAGGCACTTTCAGCAACCCACAAGGGCACCTCAGAGCCTTTGTGGCGAGGTGCCATCCCCTCTTAGAAAGATCAAAGATGTCCACTACAGATACACCATTACCAGTCGTTCATCGAGAAACGTTTTCTCGGCTAGCGACGGCACTGTCGGCGTTGACAAAGGCCGCCAGCGCGGGCTTTGGTGCCGATTGCATGGGGCATGCGAAACTTGCCCAAGCCATCCTCCTTCAGGAAGGTATCTCTACGCGCTTGGTCGCTGGAGCAGCTGCATGGCGAATTGGTCCAGGAACTGGCGATGTCATCAGCCATCTGCCAACTCGTCAGGACCTCGCCAATGCATCATCCAACGCGTTTCCATATCACGCGTGGCTCGAATGGGATGGCAACATCCTTGATTTCAGCACCCATAGCCTTGGCTCAAAGGCCAAGCAGCTTGATGCGCAGGATGGCGGAACGACAACCGTGAACTGGTGCCCGCTGTACTTGCTACTCACTCCTGATCAGGTCCGCTCGATGGAAGATGTTGCTCAAGCAGAGTCTTTCGGACTCGCCTTCTATCACGAGATTCCGGGGTTTCTCGAATTCCTGCTAACACGGGGTTTGCGTGAAGCCATCAGTGATGTTGACCTCTCGTTACTGCGCTATACGTTTGACAACCCTTCATTGAACGTGTTTGGTCCAAACGACAGCATCTTCACCCAGGATGCTGGCGAACCGGTCGCATCGTCACCACGTCCAGTGCCATACTCGGAACCAATTGTGCGTTCGACGAGTGGCTGATATGACCCGGCTAAGGACCAAGAAGCGCCGCGTCATTTCGGAAGAAGAGATGCTCCAGAAGAGACCTGCCAGTCCGCTGTGTTTGCAAACTGGAATCACCGTCATCAACGAAGAGACCTCAATTCATGATGCCAATCTGTGGCAATCTCAGCTCGAAGATCTCTACATTGAGTACTTCGGTCCTCAGTGTGTGGTCTGGTGTCGTGACCACATGCACGCTCTTGACCAGGTTGCCGATGAGGCGCTACAAGCCATTGCTGAGCCGAGCGGGACTGACAATCCCGAAGTCTTTCCTCCACCTGTCTTCAAAGACCTCGCTTGGCGTGCTGCCATCGGCAGCAAGTAGTCGTGTCATGGGCAGCCCTAACCCGATGGGTCACAGCTACAGATCTACCAAAACAAAAAAGCCTCCCAGTTGCTGGGAGGCTTTTTTTATGTTCGGTTCTGGGCCTGATTATGACACCTGTCAGCCCCGAACTCTGTCCCTGCTACCGCAGGTTTGGCACCGTACCACTTGATCAACGAGCAACACGTCCGTTCTTTGCGATGACGGTCATTTCAGTGAATTTCGAACCTTGGCGTGTGTTCGAATTGAATGCAACTCTAAAGCCACCCAACTCAAGGTTGAGCGCTTCCAATGACTTCATCAGTTGAGGGCGTGCCGCAGACGGGCCAGCCGCCTTGATCCCTGCACTCAGAACCATGGCCCCTATGTATGCTTCCAGTGACAGAGGTCTACCTGCCGTATAATCGAACTATCTTTTGAAAAAGATCGAGCTGGCGTTTCCAGCATTTTTGGGCTTTGCCCACCACCATTTCCTACAGGGATCATTCGCTCCCTCGGGATGCGAGTTCCTTTTGGGTTTCCAGAAAGAAATCTATGCCTTTCAATCTTGATGAAGCGCGTCTGCGTTTGCAGCGCATCTCCCGAGCCCTCATTCCCGACAATGCGGCCGTTTACACCTACAGCGTGGTGACCAAGAAGCTGCGAGCCAATCTGCTCGGCTACAACGCTGAACATGACCCGTTCACCGGAACTGTCGTTGACGTCCAAGACGCATACTCCATTGTCCAGACACAACCCAATCACTTTGTATTCGTCGAAGCAATCGTCCTTCGTGATGCCTTGGTGGTTGGCAGCCATGTGAGCATTACCCCCTATGCCCGCCGCCGTTTCGATGGCTCACGGGTGAAGGATCCGGTAAGCGAACAAGGCAAAGCTGGCAGCGTGCACACCACACTGGGCGCCTGCGCCTCACGCATTCCCGTTGACCCGCCAAGCACGGACCTTGGCAAGCATTGGGTTGATAGCCTTGAGCGTTTGCGCTGCCCCGACGGCGTGCGGGTGCTCTCCAACTTTCTGGTCGATCTGGGGGCCTCCAACTTTGCTCTTTTGGAGCCAGACACTCCCGACCCGGCTCAGTCCTCTGATCTGCAATTGGTCTTTGATTGCTCGTCATCGAGCTTCAACGGCCGCGTGACCATCGGAATGGAGTCTGAGTGCGAGCTCTTCTACATCCTGATGCACCGCGTGTTGCCCGATGGACCTGAGCAGATTGTGCACAAGTGTGAAGCAATCACCTTTGACTCCGTCGCAGAAATGCTCACAACACTGCTGTGTGACGGTCAATGGTGCTTTGCCCAGGTCGAACTCCATGAAACGGTCTCCGAAGGGGTGGCAGCATGAACAATGCAACAACACTTCCAGCTGCTCGAACCCTCGTCAGCGAGAAGGAACTGGGTTTGCCCTGGACGACTACCCTACCGGGCAATCACAACACCGATGGGGTCATGATCCAACGGCTCAACCCGGCCGGCCTGGCGGTCTACGTGGCTGCCGTGCGCTTTCAGGGAACCATCCCAGCTATGTGTGCGGAGTCTGTGGCTGCGGAGATTGTTCACCGCGTTCAAGTGCATGAGAAGCTTGTCCGTCTTGTGGGGCAGTTGAGAGAGTACCTCTCAGTTGCTGCTGACGACGGATCCTTCGACGAAGAGCTCGAACGAAACGCCGCCGAACTGGCAGCATTGATCTGAACCAGATCAAAAAATGAAAACGCCCCCGATCATCGCTGATCGGGGGCGTTTTGCTTTGGTGGTTTAGCCTTCGCTATGGCGGTATACCTCGCGGCGTTTTGCCTGATTTTTTGCGTGCAGTTCCTTGTTCCCGCGATTCAGCTTCACTGAGGCGAGAATCGCCCCAATGATTCCAACAATCATGATGATGTTGACGATTGCTAAAGTTGGGTCACTGAACATTGTTAAACCTGCATCTATTGCTATGTCCATATTATGGTCGCCGGCCTGACTTTTGCAAGTGCATTAGTCCGACCAGCCTTCCTCATTACGAAGCGCGGCAGTCTGATCCAGTTCACTCTGTTGTTGCCTACGCAGTGTTTCCAGGAATTCGCGGTCAGCTTCTGTCTTCTCTTCAGTTCGAATCTCCTCCAGGCGGCTGCCCAGCATCATCGAGACAATCAGAAGTGCGAAGAACCAGACAACTGCAAGGATTGTGGTGCCGTGGTCTTCCTTTTTGAAGCCGAGTACCGCAAAGATTGCACTTCCATAGAACGCCGAGTGCGCGACAATCTCTTTCAACGACTCCACGACCGATGCTTTGCGCATCATGTTGTGGAGTAGTTTCAAAGTCGCCGGAGCTACCTCAATTGCGAAAACCAGCCCTGTCAAGAACAAGGCTGGAGCCAAAACCACCAAAATTTCGTAGCCCATTTTCATGGTCTTCTCCTTTTGTGGTTAATGAAGCGGGTTTCCCCGATGACCGCCCTATTCAGCAGCGGTCGTTTGATCCTCAGAGACTTTGCTGAACGGCTTGCGCCATTCAACGGTTCTGAATTGGCTCACCAGATTTGCATCCAGTGGCGGTTTCGTGCCGGCACGAATCACCTCTTGCAACTCGACAAAGGCGCTGTGGTCAAGGGGATGTGCGTCGTGCCATGTCCAGCTGTTTTCGACTTCACCAAAGTAGGTGTCGTAGAGGGCCTCCAGCTCGCCCATGCGTTCGTGAGCCTCTTCAATGGTCATCTGGTCGTCGATGACCGTGATGCCGGTTTGCAAGGCCAGCGGCAAGGCCGGTTCGCCCGGTATCCGGGCCATGATGGTCTCCAACATGGGGCAGGAACGAACGTAGGCCATCCACAGATTGGCCGAAGGAAGCGAACTGAGAAACTCGACGACCTTCGAGTCTCCATGCTCGTCGATGAATGACTCACTGATGATTGCGTTCTGCAAATACATCAGGTAAATCACGGTGCGCATGCCGTGCGTTTCGGCGATTGCCGAGATGGTTTCCACTGAATCCAGCACTTCTTCCATGAAGCGTCTGGCCAGAGAGAGAGTTAAGTTGAAATTTGACATTGAGAGTCCTTGTTTTGGTGCCTGACATGGACCACCTATTTGGTGAGTGCCCGGCGGATGGATGAGTTGCTGGAACGCCAGCTCGACCTCTTGCGAGGTGCTTTGTGTGTTGGCCCGGCCCCAACGCGTGGGGCACGGAGCCAATGGAAGGAAGCCACCCGCGGGCGCGGATGAAGCGGTCTTCAACCCTGTGACTCAGCCGGTTGCCTGAAGTAGGTTGAAAACCAATGGGTCCATAGCCTCTCGCGAAGCCGCTGAACGCGTGCAAAACGCCGCTCCAGCCCCGCCATACCGTGTGCGGCATAGCAGCGGTCCTGTTTCTTCTCTGAGCCCTCAAGGTTTGAGAAACGCACAGTCGACCAGGTCCAGATGAGCAGATACCACCGCCATTGCTGGAAGGAGATTGCTCCGCTGTTTCGCATTTTGATCGCCTGATCGAACGTGGTGACAGCCCCAAGTGCGCAGGCCCAAGGCTTGAGCGCAAATGGAACTCGCCCCGATTCCAGGGCCGCCAATGATGGTTTCATGACTGAATTCCAAAGTAGATGGGAACCCGTCATCCCTCAAGGGCGAAAGGCCCCCGTGGGTTGATGAATATGCTGCGCGGCAGCTCGACGTCCTCAATGAGGAGCGGTGATCAGATTCTAAGCTGGCCGGAGCCGGTTTTCAAAGCCAACGTACACGTTTGGGCTTTGAAAACCCCACCCTTGTGGGGTGGAGTTGGCCCCGAAGGGCCTTGGTTGCAGATTTACTCTGCTGTCTGGGCTTCGCGCCGCGCTTTTGCATCAGCCATCCGATCTTCGTGCGCTGCACGGACAAGCTTCCATTTTGCGGGGAACTCCAGACCGTCAAACTCAGTTTGCTCGATCTTGTGGAATGCTAGCGTGTCACGAATGACCAGCTTGCTCACCTCATCCCGCGCCACATCTTCCGAGGCAAACATGCCTTGGTAGTTGCAATGTGCAGGATCGTGATCAGGCCTTTGCTCGCCAGGATTCAGCACGAAGGTTTTATCACCAGTGCCGCGCATTGAATACCCGGCGCCTGTGATCAACTCCAGGGCTTCTCCTGCGTGAAGCATAAGCTCGTCGGGCTTGAGAACGGCCTTGAAGGCGTCCATCAACCGCTTGGCTTCGATGCTTCCATCTGTGCCGTTGATCTGCTTGGCCACCGATTCCCAGAACTCCAGCCTGCTCAAGTCAACGACATCAAAATGATGCTTCGTACGTTGCATTTCCGGGTCGAAGCAATTCCAGTTGCGTACAGCTCGAACCGCCGCCATATCGTTCACTTGGTTTGGCGTGATCGCGTGACTTACGTCTTCCAGTGCACTGACCAGTGTTCTAGCCATGGGCTGGCCTCGCAGTCCATTGGCCAGACTGTCCCAGTTTGCGCGGGCGTCTGCAACCCAATCGTCTTGCACAACACCCCATTCATCGGTAAATGACTGGAATGCTTCACACGGATGGTCATTTGAACGGTCGACTGCCGTGAAGTAGCAAATCGCATCGCCTTGGAAGTCACCATCATCATCGGGATCGACCACCGGCTCTGCGGGCACAACAACCCAGTCATCAACAAGCTCGTGCTCGATCTTGAAGTCGGAATCGCTGCGCGAAGTCACAGTGATCACAACGCTGTCCACCAACGTCATTTCGCAGCTAGACCAGTCCCCACAATCCACGCTGATGCTGCCCTGCACATTCCGCGGGTCGACTGTCACGTCGAAATCATGAACGTCCGGCGCTGCATCAAAGATCCAGTGCCCATGGTCTAGCTCGTCGGTCTGAGCCGCAAGAATGTCTTCATTCTGCATGACCTTCAGCAGCGCTGCAGCCCATTGCGAGTATTCCGTGGATGTCGGTGCATGGCGCCATACTTTGATCTCCCCTGACAAGATGCCTTGTCGACTAACAAACGCGTAGTCACGCGAGTACAGCGCCTCCGAGGTTGCATCCATGCGATTCGAGACCTCGTTGACTCGGCGAAGCGCTTCGACTGGAAGCAGACCGATGTCATTGATCAAATACATCACATTGAGCTGGCGGAGCAAGTAGAAGTACTGGCTCAAAAACGTCTGCGGATCCAGTCTCTCCTTTTGGGTGACCAGGAAGTCCTTGACGAGACCCACAGCGGTTTCATGAACCTTGGCCAGTTGCGCGCCACTGTCCTGCAATCGTGCCCGATCGGGCATTACCGGAATGAATCGCTCTGAGTCGAGGTGAACGATGTTGCGCCCGCGTCGTCCACCCGTGCTTTCAATTGGAAGGCCTTGAAGGAAGTAACTGGTATCGTGCGAACCGAGGCTGACAGTGCCAGATTTAGTGTGCACACCGTCGATGAAGATCCAGCCGACGGCCGTGATCTGTCCAGCAATGTTGCGCCTGGCGCAGGGTTGCGGCAAGACAACGTCATTGAGAAGGACCGGAATCTCGAAGCCTTCAGCGTATGCACGCAGTTGGGTGATGAGTTTCCACTCCTGGCCTTCCTTCCACTCCTTTGGAAGCAACGCATCATTCAGACCCGTCATCAGGATCCGCGTGCCCTGCTCGACTGGTACATCGTCATGGCGGACGTGCAACGCACGCTCGTTCACGACGTCGTCCAGACTGATGGCAAGCACCTGGCCGCGGGAGCGGATAGTGATGTGCGCGCAGGCGTAGAACAAGCTGAACAGGCCCATTCCGAATGGACGCTCGGAAAGCTGGATGTCCTCTTCCTTCCATCCACTGGTGCACAGTTCTATCAAGTCCTGGAAGTTCTCGATGCCGCAGCCGTTATCGATGACTTCCAGTGCTCGGCCTTCGTAGCTGGCGAGAAATCGCACTTCGGTCGATCCGGCCCGACGCGCGTTTTGCATGAGCTCGCCCAGAAAGGAGTAGCTCGATTGGAACGATTGCCCCATATTTTGAAAGAAGCGACGCACGTTGATGGTGGGTCGAACTGTCTGGGTAACTGCATTGATTATTGTGTCTGTCATGGGATAACTTTCTTGGCAAAGCCAAAAATGCAGGAACCCATGCCCCATCGGGATCATTGAGTTCCCATTGGGTGATGTTTGGACTTACGTCCTGGTGATGCTGGTACGCCAGCTCGATCTTGAAAGATTTGGCGAGTTTATCCCAACTTTTGTATTTGCCAGTTAGTATTCACTGTTTCTTCGGCCAAAAAAAAAGGCCCCGCATCAACTGCGGGGCCTTTTTACTCACTCATTGTTGCCTATGGCAGGGCGTGGTGTTCCACGCCACCGTAAAGCTTCTCCAGACGCTGGCGCTCGCGCGCATTGCGTTCATGTTGAAGCTTGCTGCTTTTCTTCGCATCATGAATCAGAAACAGCCCGAAGCCGATTCCGATGGTCATGAAGATGTAGAACAGCGTAATGCCAGAAATTTCCATGGTAATTAACACGGTAGTTTTCCTAATTATATGAACAAGACCGGAAATATCAACTATCCCCGGTTGCCCTTGTCCAATTCGCTTTTGACAACTGACCGAATCATGCCGGCCAATTTCCGCCAGTGAACGGCCTCTTCGTGCTCCTTGAGTTCCTGAATTTCTGAGGTCAAGACCTTCGAGTAATTCAGCCACCCAACGAACCAGACCACGGCAAAGGCAGCAGCAATCAACGACTCATGGGACAGGCCCATAAAGGTCGCAGCGGCTGAGCCCAAGAACGCAGCGTGGCTTGAGATTTCTCGTCGCAGTTCCAACTGCTCGACGCTCTTGCCTTCAATAGTGACGATTTCGGTGATTTCGGTTTCATAAACCAGCATCACCCACAGTAGGACAGCCACTGCTGCCCCCAAAAGTTGAATGGTAACCATCAACTCCTCCTTTCTAAAGTATGGTGCCTTGGGCACCGTTGTTGTTAATCGACGAACACACGCCTGGCACCAGTTTTCTCTGGAACGCATGCGTGATTCGTTTGTTGAGGCGCAACCCCAAACCTGTCTAGGTCGGTGGTTTTAGCCCTCGCGCTGTACGCGCGTGTGAGGATCGCGGCTGAGCTTGTAGACACTCTCCCCGCTGGGGATCGTCGTTGGCTCAATCACAATTCCGTTTTCGGTACGCAGCAGGTAACCTTCATCGCCTGCCCGAAAAACCGACATGGCCATGTTGTTGCTGTCGAAGTGTAGGTGCATGCATTGAGTCACTGCATCGCTTTCCGGCAAGCGGTTGGCTTCCAGGGAAATGGACAGCTGATCATCTTCTTCGTTGCCGAGGCGAACAAAGTCAACGAACATTTGACCATTTGCGATGCGTTGATCGGTGATTTGAATCGTGAACTCATCGTTGGTGTGAGGTCCGTCGCCGTTGTAGAACGGGTCATCCCAGCACTTGATCACCGGGTTGGCCCCTGTAGCAGTGGCATGGGCGATATCCTCGGCCATGCAATGGAACTCCAATGCCTCAACTCCGTAGAGAACTATCCAGGGCTTCAACAAATGGGTGCGATCCTCAGGCGCCGGATAGCAGTCCGGGTAGCTCGCCGAGACAGTGACAGAGCCGCTGTCTAGCCGCACGCTCACCATTCCCTGCAGTTGTCCGCTGTGGACCTCTGCAATAGCACCTTCGAAGCCATTGCAAATGACCGGCTGACCAACTTCAAAGTCGAAGCGCTGGCCGATCTTGTAAGGCGTGCTTGCTACTGCTGCCTCTCGCATTGCGCCTGCGGGAAACCACAGCAGAGTCAACAGTTCGTTGTAGTCATCGCCAGTAGGTGCGACTTCACGGCGGTTCAAGGAATCGTTATAGGCCACTATGCGGTCACGAATGGACAGCAATCCAGCCAAGGACGCCTTGTATTCCGGGATGTCGAGGTCGCCGCCGCATTCGGAGGCGAGTTGGAGCGCGGCAATTGCACGCGCCAAAATGTGTTTGTCAGCCATATGGACCTTCCTAAATGGGAAGGGCAAATTCCCCACGGGCATAGTGCCCGTTCGGGTTGAAATGGTTGCTGAACGTCAGCTCGATCTTGGTAGATTTTTGGATTTTAGCTCATTTGCAGATGCGAAAGAAGCCGTTCTCCCCGCCCTTGATGAGCAAAAAAATGCCCCGCTTTTGACGGCGGGGCGTTTTGACGTTTCAATCTTCCAAGCAGAACTCCGTTTGAGCGGAATCCATTGTGGCCTTTTTGGACCACGCTTTGCGTGCGTCATCCGGCATTTCTGAGAACCGGATTGACTTTGCCAATAGAGCATCAATGTCGTACTCACAGGTCATGCCCAAGGAGTCCTTGTGCGCCGTCCTGCGCAGCATCTCATCGTGCTTGGCCGCCTGGCCCGAACTGAGCGTAATAGCCCCGTACATCTGGTACCACTTGTAACCGTAGGTTATTGAGCCAGGAATCCAGTCCTTGCTATAGGTCTTGTGGAGTTCCAGCAATCGGTCCATTTCAAATCCGAGGATCATCTCGACCGACTCGTCATGGACCTCAAATGAACCCTTCGATCCAACATCCCAGATGACGCGCCCACTGCTCTTGATCGTCTTCAGATCGGGCTCGCAAGCGCTGCCTTCCAGGAGAGACTCGATGTACGAGTCACGCATTCCCATCTGCTGGAAGCTGAGCAATGAGTCTTCCCAGTCTCCGCCAACGTGAATGAATCGCGTAGCAGGAACATCCTGTACCGGGTATGGCTCGACTTCCGGGATGTCGTAGCGTTCACGCCCCGAGTAAATGGCATCCACGTCAGCCCACGCTGAAAACGGCGTTGCCAAACCGGTCAATGACCAATACGCATCGAGTGCCAACACCATCTTGTTGGTGAAGATATGAAACTTCGGTTTCTCCCCCGCCAAACGAGCGCGCACCTGTTCGTCGAACTGGAGTTGCATCATGTAGCGGAACAACTCACGCACCATATCTTTAGGTGATACGTGTCAGGCTGGACACGTATTAGTTTCAGCAAGATGGACAGCCGCCTTCCCTCTGAATTAGGTCCTTTTTAACGCAGGCTGATGTCCATTACGAACTCTTCAAAAATGGACTGCGGATTGCACATTGTCCATTTTTGGTGGTTAAACGAAGTCAATATCTCCGCTGCCAGTGACACGAGTATTCCTGGTGGCAGGGTTTCCGTGAATCGTGATGTCACCCGATCCAGTGACACGAGCGTCCACTGATTCGACAACGGAAATCTCGATATCACCAGAACCCGTTACCTGCAGCTTGGCTTTTTTGGCCAGCAATTCAGTGGCGGTGACATCGCCTGACCCGGCAACCGATGCATGCAGGGTGCCTACTGCCCCCTTAAGGCAAATATCGCCACTGCCTGAAATTGCCACGTCCAACTCATCCGTTTCAACATCATGAAAGTCAATGTCGCCACTACCATCGACTTCCAGGTGCGTCACATTGGGAAGAATAATCTCGATTCTGAAATCCAGCTCAGGTCCAGTGATCGCACCATTTCTGCCAATCACCATGTTGTTTGAGCCGTTGATCATCACCGACCCACCGGCAACAAGACCCATCACAGGCGCGTTGATGGACTGAATCGTGACGTTGCCACTGCGGCTGACAAAGGACATGGGCTTGAGGCCTATGCGAATAGTGTCCCCGTGGACCTCAGTGATGACCTTTGGCAGATAGCTCTTGTCACTGCAGGAAATCTGCAGCTTCGAAGTAGCACCCCTGGTTACAGTTGCCGACAACGGGCCGGACAATTCGATCCGTGAGACGTTGGCCGGCAGCGGCCGACTTTCTGAGCCCGATTCAGCCTTTACCTTAGATTTGTTGCCGTCAGCAGCAAGAATGCGGCGCAACACCACTTCCGCAGTTTCAGGGTCAATGACGCCCGTTTTTGGGAGTTCACTTGGTCCGAATTCCTCGGTAATTGAGCGCACCATATTGCTGTACCTGAGTAACATTCTTTTGCTCTCATCTGCAAGCTGCTGAAGCTCAGCATTTTTGGATCGACCGAACATTTAATTCCCTTTCTGCTAAAACAAGTCGTCAACCGCATACCCTATTAGACCGGCTCAGTCCACTCCATGGAGGGGTAATGGTGGCGCCACATCCCGGGCCTTAACTCAGGTCGCATTCACATGGCGCAGCACGGCCGGGAGTGCCTCGGTTGTCTCGACGTTGACCGGGATTGGAGGCAACCAGCGCAGAGATATCGTCTGCTCGCCCCGCTTCCCAACCCAAAATGAATGCCAATGCGCGCGGCGCACATGTGGACGCACTGTTCCACTACCATCAGAAGCGGCATCCAGGCGTTCCGCACGGTCTCTGGCATCTTTTAACGCCGCTCCAAGGCGTAGCCCTACGTCCCACTGCTGGACAACCTTGGCGGCCAGCCAGCGACGTTTGCCGCCCATGTATTTGAATGCGGGCTGCTTGGGTGCCCAATTCTCAATATCTGGTTGTTCAGAGCACAGATAGAGCAACAGGGACAACATAGCGGACACCATGTGCTCCTGTATGGCACGCACGTCGTCAGACATTGCGTGCTCAACGGCACCTTCGTTTGTGTGCCTAGCCATGATCGCCGCCTCATCTGCTGACTTTTGAAACATCATTTCGGTCAGGTCTGAAACGGGATGATTCCCAAGGGAAAGCTTGTAGAGCAAGATATTGAAATCGGGATCGGTGACCGGCTCTCCGATTTCGTGGTCTTCACGCCATAGGCCAACCAGAATCAACTCGTTTTGCGCACCCAGCCTGGACAGGTAGGCCCAAAATCCATGCAACTGAAAAGGCAGATTTTCAGAAACCGGTGTTTCAATGAATACGGCCCATCCAGGCATGCGAAGCAGCACATCGCTCGGAACGTCTCCGATGATGTCGGTTTCAATCAGTGACTCGTAGAGTTCGGGATGAAACCGGAATATGCCCTTGGTTGGGCGCCATGCGACTAAGGCTCCGAGCAAAGCAGGATGGAACTGCGGGTTGTTCCGATCGTGAAGTTTATGCCCAAGGGCGTGAGCCTCGGCGAGGCTAAATACACAGCCCTCCAAATGGCGGGCAACAGTCACCTCCTGCCGCAGACTATCAGCAGCACTCCATATACTGGGATGCTTGCTTTCAACTCGTTTGAGCGTATCAAGCGCGATGTGGGTTCGTTCCATATCCATGACTTGTCTACGCTCTCAGATCCACGTTTCAACAATCTTCGGATCATCCGACTCGGCACGATCCAGTTTGTAAAGACCCATTGTAAGACGGCTTCGCAATTCGTCAAGTGACTTGCCCTGGATTAGTTCAGAAGTCGGAATTTCATTTAGCCACTTGCGCGCCACAAATCGCCCTGGTAGGTCGATAGGGCTGTCATACACAACCCACAGAGCAAGTGCATTTGTCAAGATCTGACTCCTTCAGTTTGCAGCCGCAAGTCGCTCATACGAGTCGCTACTCCAGCAAATTCACTGTTTGACATGACAGGTTCTCTCACTGAGAAAGGTGACTAAGTTCGGCTGTGAATTCGGCATGCGGCACATCCTCCTGTTCGATCATTTGTGCGTTGGCTACGACCAGTCCTACGATTTTCTTCCGAAAACAGACAGGCCGGACTCTGCCATGGTCACAGTAGGGTTCAAGGTCAAAAGGCATTGCTAGACCTCTCTGCATTGGCGAGAAATGGCAGTGCACCTTCATTGATAAAACCATCAAGGACTTCAGGGCTCACTTCCCAGCAGACCCCCCGAAGGTTGAGCGAGTAGACATTGCGCTCAACAACGAAGCCTACTACCGTCCACCCATTTTCTGGACTTACGCTTGGTACGATGATTGATGCCTTTGTATTCCCAATTTGTTTGTGAATTTCTGCATATGCAACTGCAAGCGACTTTATAGTCTCCCTGCTCATCGAGGCTACGACACCGCCAATTTCAATCAACCCGCCTTCATGATTCAGCGAATGTATATTCCAGCGCCGAATGGGGAGTAAGTGGTCATTTGCTGTCACCACCCTGACACCTTCTGGAAGGGTTTCTGGAAAGGTTTCAACGACCTCTACTTGATGACCGCTTTCCAACAATTCCTGCTTTAATTTCAAATCCACGGACCCGATAAAGATGACCTTGTCGAAATGTGTCCTCCATAGTTTTCTGCGAACTACCTCAGGCTGGTTGCGTGCGTCCGCATATATGGTTGCCTCACCCGATTTCATGGGCCCACGGATGAGATCTATCCTTGCCCGAATTTTTGCCCTTATTTCATCTCGCGACGTTGTTTGGACCAATACATCTTTCGACGTTGCCGCCGCGTGGAAGTTTGGATAGCCATTGGATTGCGCAGCCAGCTCCTGGCAAGCAGACAATGTCGATGGGTCTGGATAGGTCGCCAAGTGGGCTGGCAGTAAGCGAGAAAGGCGTTTAGCCTGCTTTTTGATGTGATCGATAGACACGTTTCATCTCCGGTTAGTTAAACCAGCATGTACAGCCCCGAAGGACGTTGAGATAAGCCCACTTTTCTCATGCCGGCAAAAACGGACATGAAAGGAAACACTAACGCGACTGATCGGTTCCCTTAAGGATTCGCCACGTGGGCAGCACGCCTTCCGATGATGGCGCGCTATTACTTTAGCAGTTTTTGGAATTTGGGTGAACTGTTGTGAGGGAAATATTTCCCAACCCCTTGTCGGACAGCCATCAATGCGACTCGGAAATGTTCGTTGCCTTCACCGGCTTCAAGGCGCATTCGTCAACTTGAAAGCTTTTTGGTGCCGCGCCCACGCAATGGGAGAACCTTGCCTCCAGTTAATTTGGACAACTGCGACTTCAGCTGATAGACCTCCCAAAGCAAAGAAGCTTCTCTTGCCAAGGCGTCTTCCCATAGCGCGCGATATTTCGCGGCCGATCCTTTTGCTGAAACCACGCGGGCCTTTAATTCCGCCTCGGGATCGACCTCAGCATTTGCTGCATCTTCAATGGCAGCAATTAGCTCTGCAAAAATCGGGCGCGACTTCTTGATGCTCCCCTTACCTCTGCCCGCCTCCACAGACACAGAGTCGTTCGTGATCTTGGTCCCTTTCGGGACCTTGGACGGGCGCCCATTTTTCAGCCGCTCCAGCGCATCAAAGTATTCGGACAATTGATTAGCCATTGATTGCACCTCCCTTTGACCAACGAGCATGCGCAACATTCATTGAATCAAGATCGTCCTTCTCCATTCTGTAAACAGGCGACGATGGGTCCAATGAATTCACCAGGTTCTTCCAAAACAACGATAGGCCTGGTCTGCTAGACCATTGCGCCACGAGATTGGCTAACTGGCACGCTTTGACCCTTCCCAGGCACGGTCAATAAGGTCGCGAAAGTACGTTTCATGCCCGTCTATTGCCGCGTAAATCATCTCTTGGCTGTGCCTGAAATTGAGATACAAATCCGTGGTCGCGGCACTCTCGTGTCCCATTCTGGTTTTGACAAATTCCCTGACCTGCGCCAGAGTCTTCTTCTTTTGCTCGACAAGTGCCAGCTGGATATCCGTGAGGTTCATTCCGTAGGTTGCACGCAGGTCATGTGGCCTATAGCTGAAATTCTTGTCATACCGCTCACGAATCCATGGGACGACCCGGTCGTGAATGAATGCCCTGAACGTTTGACCGCGATCTCGGTGGCGTTTCGAGAATTCAGGATCAAAGGTTAGCGTTTCACTTTTCTGCTGGTAATACGGTGCCCCCTGCTGGGTCAAGAACAAATACTGATCCTCACTATCACCCCCTTTAGCCTTTGCACGACGACTGGCCGCTCGCACCGATTGCGAATAAGTCCGCAGCAGTTCATAGATCCAACTAGGGATATGCAACGTGATCTGTTTGTCGTTTTTCGTATCCACCCCGGTTCCAGGCCCAACTGGGAATCGAAATTCCGCGAGCCCGTCAGGCAACTCAAGTTGAACATGCCTCACCCGGAGGGGTAATGCCGTTTGAATCCGAGCACCAGTGGTGACCATCAAAGCGTGAATCAGCGTCATCTCAGGGTTCTGCAAGTCAGCCAGGGCTTCAAAGAGCCATTTTTGCTCCGTCACTGTCAACGGCCGCAATTTCTCACCATCGTTGATGTAACCATCGAATGGATCGTACTGGCGCGGTACTTTGATTCCGATATCACTGACAGCAATCTTCTTGCTCATCTCAAAGCCGCGGGCATCTTTGAAATTCAAATATTGGTCCTTTGAGTCCCACATCGGGTACTCTGGCGTCAATATCTGCTCGGTAACCGCCAACCAGCGATAGAAGCCCATGACACTTCCCATAGCCCGTTTTGCAGTATTCGCCGCCATCTCGCCATCATGAATTCTGTTCAGCAGATGGCCATGAAAGCGGTACGTTGGGCGGTGCAACTTGAATTTCGGGAATTCTGCGAAGTCAATCTTTCGGTCGTCAAGAAACCTTCGGAATAGCGAAAGATCATCCGCAATCCCCTGAAAGGTTGTCATGTCTGGTCTGACGTGGCCCTGGCATCTGGACAATACGTAAACAACGGCAACATCCCATGGGACAGAATTGCTATCCAGCACAATGGGGAACAGGTTGTAATTGAATTTGATCCAGCGCTGCCCACCAACCTCCGCGGTATCAACTTGCTTTGCGACTTCTCGAAAATGGTATGACTCCATTGGACGATCGTCCGCCGCAGGGATAGATCGATGACGTGCGAGTGGATCACTTTGGTCGCACGTTTCAGTAAGTACAAACGCCGGCAGCACGGCGCATTTTTGAGGGCCGTTTTTCATGGGCTACGTCAGTACGAGTTCGCGCTCGATCCGCTCAACTTCATCTATTGCTTGCATGTTGCTTTCCCATCACTTTGGTGAACCGCCTCTAGCTCCTCAAACATGGCTTTGGTTTCGTTCCAGCAGTGAATGGCCACAGCCAGTTCTTCCCCTTGCTCCATCGACCTAAAGTCGTCATGGGCATGGCATTCCAATCGAAAGCGTGAAGTGGATGTGTCTGTTGGGTCTTCGGTAAGCACCGGCAACCCGTTGCAGTGCATGCACGGTTCTGTACCTTCTGGCAATGGATGGGTTATCGCAACTTGCGCGCGACGAAACTCACGGTATTCGTAACCCTTTTGGTTCAGGAAGTCCCATGTCGCAGGGAAGCGTGTTGGGAACGCACTCAGTCCTTTCAGGCAAAACCATGCCTCATCCGATCCACCACTAAGGAAATCATCTTTGGAGATCCCAATGGTCTGCCATGGTTCACCGCTTGGAAGCATCACAGTCATGCCATCGCCATTGAACGTAGCAGCCTCTTGAACGGCCTGGAACAGAACAGCGATGTTGTCCCCGACTCGGGCCATATCCTGTCCCGATGGATTGAAGTTCAGCACAGGCGCATTCGGCGTTTCGTGATACGCGAACCAATATTCTCCATCATCACGCACACGCACAAGCACCACGGCAGAACCTGGCTTGAAGGGCTCAGTTGCAGGACGCGCAGTTTCCCACCACTCGCAAAGCAACTGCATTGCGGGGTGTCGCTCGCAACCGCCAGGGATGCCATCAACTGATCGTGCGAATGGGTCTGCTTCCTCAAACGGAATCTCCCGCGCCAGATCGATGGCTTTTACCAGCAGTGCCGACGGCATTTCAACCGGCGCGTTAGCACGGTGCGCATCGTTTTCCAACTTCAAAAGTGCCGTTTGCTTGATCTCGTGGATCTGTTCATCCTGGTGCGCGTCGATGGTCCAGGCCTGATCCAGTGGGATGCCGGTGATTGAAAGGTTCTCTTCCACGTAATACCCCACAAGTTCATTCTCGGCCTCCCAAACAAGGTCTGACGTTCGCACGATCGATCGCGACTTGTGAACTGGGGTCTCATCCTCAATACCAAGTGGCGTCACGGGCGATCCTTGCATGGGTGATGCCTTTGTCTTTGGCCAACAAGCACCATCCATGGTGTAGGTAACACCTTTGCCAGGCAGCAGCTTTACATGAAGCAGGTGCCTAACCTCCCACTCGTCACAGCGGAAGGTTTGCCAGTCGCCTTGAATGCGCCAACTGAATTCGATGTCGAATTCAGTTACATCAACCGGCAATGGAACGACCCACCCGTTACGGATCAGGCTTGAGCCGCCCACAAAATATCGGCGGTTTGCATAGGGCTGGCGAACTTTGACACCGCCCTCTGGGTTGATATCAACTGGAAGTGTTGACGTCACAACCAGCTCGATCTTGTAACAGCTTAGTCCATCCCTGTCATATGCGTTGGTTGCCAACACGTTGGCCGGAACCAGTAGCTTCGGCAGGACATGAAGGATGGGGCGATCCGCATCCCTTGTACCAAGTGGTTGTCCATTGGCATCGACCATCCGCTCTTCCCCTGATTTGGAGACTGCTAATGCGTATTTCATAGTCAATCGAATCGGTAGATTTCAAAGAACTGCCGCACTATGACGCTGTCGCCCACCTCAATGGCGGTTTTGAGCAACCCCAGGTGCTTGCCCAACTCTTCCAGGCCGTGTGCCCGCAGGGCTGGCTGTGACTCGTAGCATCGCGTTTCGTGCGCCTCCAGGGCATCAGCATTGTCGGTGTCCGGCTTCTCGGCCATTTCGCGCATAGACCGTGCCGCGAGGCTCAGCGTGCCAGAGAGGCTGATAAACATGCCGTTGTAAGGCGGGCGTTCGATCCGGCTCGCCTGGTGGAATGCGGTGGCGATTGCCTGCATATTGGGAACTTCGGAATGGATCATGGCTGCGCGGCTTTCAGTTGGGCCAGTTCTGCCTCCAGTACCTTGATGCGGTCAGCCTGCTTTTTGTACGACTGGAAGGCATGCCAGCTTTGGCCTTCCTTGGCGCTCTTGTGGATCGCGGCTACGTCTTCGGGCGACAACAGGGTCAACGGCGTGTCTGTCTCAATCAAGATGCGACCGGCATCCCAATCGAATCCGGCGTTCAGGCTTTTAACCGCAACGCAGGGCGTCCCACCCACGGCTCCGGGATTGAAAACCTTGACGAAAAGGGCCCAATCTCGATTGGGCTGATGCGTGACTACGCTGTTCAGACATTGAATGGTTTCATTGATTTTCATCACTGCTCCAAATATGGTGAATCCATGGGCAATGCCACACCCCTTCGGGTGGGCTGGGGACGCCGGTTCCACACCCGTGAACTCGGGCCGCTGGACTCGTAAAACGATTGATTTTCATTGTGCGGTTGCGTTTGCCAGTTCCAGGAGAACCGCCGCATGGCAGGCATCTTCATATGAATCGTCTTTACCGCACCAGCACGCCAGGTTCTTGCCAGCCAGTTCTGCGCGAGCTGCTGCGATCAAACCAGGGTTCAATGGCGCAAAGGCCCGGTACAGTACAAAGGTATGGCGCTTATCAGCCACCATCTGGCCTTTCAACGGGCCAACAGGCGCCGGTTTACCCGGAACGAAGGGGTTACCCCACTTCGTGGTGCGATCCACCTTGACTGTGTTCTCAGGCATGCGCCAGCCTTTGCTGCGCCTGAGTTGGACTCGATCAGGGGTTGCCATGGTCAGTGCATGGGTCCGCGTGGGACTTCAATGGGGTAGGCAATACCCAAGGTCTGACCGGGCTTGAGCTGGGCTCGCGCCTGTTCAATCTGCGTCTCGGCATGGTTCTCCAGTGACGCCATCATTGCCACAAACTCAGTTTGAGTGGGCCACTTGGTCTTGCAAAGCGCAATGACTTGTTCTTTGGTCAGGCCCGACATCTCGCCTGCCATGGACGACATGAAGATGTTGGCGTATTGTTCGTAAGGGTCTTTCATATTCACCAAACTCCGACTAAATCAACCGGGCCGAGTTTGATAGCCCTGACACTACCATCATCACTTCCCATCTGCATCATTGGTTGAATGGCCTTGGGATGTGGCCGGTACCAGTATTCACAGACCCTGACCAAATCCCCGCTTGCGGGCTTGGCCATGAAGCCACTTAGCAACTGCTGGCTCAATTCAGGGTTTCGCTGGAAGAAAAAGTCGCCTTCGCTTTCAAGCGCATGAGGGGAATGGGCCATGGCTGAAGGAGGGCGCTGAAACATCTTGCGGGGGACGGCTTCCTTGCGACCACCGGACCAGACGTTCTCTTGGAAGATAGGGGCCATCAGGTCAATGGCCATCCCCTCGCTTTCAATCCAGCAGTGAAACGCCTTGTCGTCACTGGAAACGACAGTCATGTCATCTTCTGTCTCTAGACGGCCGAATGCCATCACAAATCCTGATTTGTCATCCACACGATAGAAGGCCGCGCCCCCAACCGGGCGTGCCGGCCGTTTATGGACTGTCTCAATCAGAAAGGCTCCGGCCACAGCGAAGAAAAGGCAAGCGCACGGGGTATGTGCTTCCACACTGTTCAGGACGGATGCAATCACGCGATGCATACGCTGGTAGTCGGGCAACGTCAGGGCAAGTTTTGGTGTTTTTGTGGCCATTGGATCAGACTTCCTGTTTCGACTTTGACATTGAAACTTTGAGCGCATCCAATGTTCTGGCGCTGTCTGGTGCCAAGGCAAGGGTGGACAGCAGACGTGCCGTGTTTTCACGCTCAGTTTCACTCACACCGAGCAACGTTTTAACCAGGAGTCGGAGCATCAGGGGACTCTCATCGTCCGGATCAATAGGCACAGCTCTGGGGGCACTTTCAGGTGCCGCGTACCGGACTACGGAACTTGAATCTGGCACGAACGTCGCTTGTGGAAGCTGGGGCATATCTGCCAATATTGCGCGCACGCGCTCATGGAACTGTTCTGGAACAATCTTTTCCCAATCGAGTCCTTGCGGCCAGGACGCTACCCAATCCGCGAACTTCGGCGGACCCTCTCTATTGGGATGCATAGGGGCAAACAGATAGGCGCAGGGATGCGCCATAAGGTCAGGCCAAATTTTCCACCAGTCGTTCGGACGCAAATCCCAGCGCATCACACCGGAACTTGGCATATGCGGTTCTTCTGGCGTCCGGTCGATCCACACGCACAAGTAGCGCGGAGGTTCCTGGTTCACCGGAACTGGTAGATCCTTCGCCACGGCGCTTGCTCGTTTTCGTCCCATATCAGTCCTATTCCAATTCGAATTTGCGAGCCAGATACGAAAGCAGCGCCGACTGCGTCGAATCGTCCGGGTCCTTGCCGGCATCAAACCACAACTCTGCAAATGCTTCAGCTCGGGTGTCATTGACGCTGTTGTCATGCGCGAAATGACTTGCAATTTGCACGGCTTCAGCGTTAGTCAAAACGACTTTTGTACTCATACCATTTCCTTGTTACGCGCTTTTTGGAAGGCTTCAAACGCACGATCACTGCCCAATGAATCTCTGAGGTCGCGCGCGGCATCCCGGTCCTTCGGAGGTTTGTATCCCATCGACCTGGAGCCAGCCAGGCCCTTCAGGCAATCCTCTTTGACCTTCTTACTGTCTGGTGCCAGCACAAGGGTAGCAAGGCTTTGCGATAGTGATTGCCTGTCGTCGTCGTCAACTCTAGCTAGCATGGCCACAAATTCTTCAAACCGATCTTCAATGGAAATTACCCGCAAGCACTCAAACAGATTGCACATCTGCAGCATTTTTTGCTTGCGTACAGACTCGTCCTCAATCAAATGCGTAAATCTGGCCCAGTCAGCAATCAGGTTCAGCGCTCCGCGCAGGGCCGGAACATTGCATCCACCGACCGTTGCCAACACGGCCTCAAGGTCATTTTTGGCCGAATCAACGTGCGCATCAACAAATGCAGCTCGCGAGATCTCGCAATCTTGATCTGGTTGTGGTAATGCAATCGCCAGGCCATGTTGCTTAAGCAATTTCACCGCAATGCTGTCATGTACATGCTCGTAGAGAATCGCATCAAGCAGGTTGGAAGCATTGGCTTGACCCTTGCCTACCTTCATGACGCGCCCCACAACCCGACCGAATCCAACGGTTGCTTGTGGTTCATGGCCGTTCTCTGAGGGCGCCAGAGTTGGAACATTGTCTCGCAGAAACGCTTCTAGCGAAGACTGGAGTCCATTTCGGTCCACACTCCAGAATCGCAATTGCTCTTTCTCGGAAGAATTGTCCAGAGATGACAAGAGAAAGTGTTCGACCGTCACGTATTTATGGTTTTGGCGCTTGGCCAACGTGATCGCGGACACAATCGCGGCGTCAATTTGATTAGGCATTGTCATCGACACCTCCGACACACAAAATTGTTCTCAAGTCACCTGGGAAATCGAGCGGATGGACAAGAAAGTGTCGCCCTTTGGCGCGATGTAGAAAATCAGTTTTCATGAATAGACTTGTTCTGGCACGTCGAAAAACCCTAACTGGCCCTTGTACGGAATAAGCGGCATGGACTGCGGGTTGCGCAATACGAATCCGTGTGACCCCATGAACCATGGCGAGTCAGTTTGCTGAACACAATCCACGATCTCCACCGAGCCCACAATGCCGCCACGCTCAAGGTCTTCGTAGGCAAATCCCAATTCACGCAAGGTTCGGGTTTTGCCGTCTGGTAGCGGCGGTCTCTGACGGAGTATGTCAACCGCGAACTCCATTGCGTCATCCCATTCATCGCGGGTCATGCCTTTGGCCGCGTGCACAAGCACACGTCCGCGCACCTTGGTCGGCCACGTACGGTTCTCAATGTCTTTGCCAGCATGCAAGATCAGTGAGGCCCAGGGTTGACGGATGCTAAGAGCCAACATTGCTTTCACCTTTGTTGGCAGCGTGCTGTGGCGGCAGTTCGAAACACAGGACGTGCATCCCACGGGAAACATGGTCATTCGGCATGGAAACCAAGCTCTTGATCAGGGTTCCTGGAGTTTTTGCCAAGGCAGCTAGAACCCGCCTGGACGTTCGAGGCCCTTCACTTGCCCAACCTTTCTTTTTGGCAATCTGATGGAGCAGCCACTCGTCGCCCCACATGACAGAAGGTTGTTTGTGCTCGATGAGCACCTCGATTGCGGCGTCACAGGTTCGCATTCTCGTATCCGTTACGCGGCCAATGGCCACTCCTTTGACTCCCCACTGGCCAACTGGCAGCCGCCTTTGTCTTTTGTCGTTCCACCCCATTGCTTGAAGAAGAACGCCACGTGCGCGCGCTGGCACTGGGCTCGAAGGCTTTCAACCCAGTCTTGCTCCATCGGTCGAGCATGAGGCCCGCTCTCGCCGCCAACAATCACCCAGTGGATCCCATACAGAGCGTTCGGCCGGGCTGGAGAGCATGTTGTCGTGTAGCACCCGCATTTGGGGCACCCGAGGTCTTTGTCATTGTTGCAAAGCACTGGATGGACACTGCCGCACCCATTCAAACACTCAACTTTCTCAAATTTGATGGTGATGGGCCCCAACAATGGTTCCATGCTCAGAAACCGTGTTTTGGCCGGCACAGCAACCAGCTTGGCAATGTCCCGATCCGCCTCTCCCTGGTTGACCACGCTGATGCCCAGCCAGACATTTGGGTAGCCTGTACCCCAGTCAGATGGCAGCATGGCAGGCACATTGCCGACGCGTTTGGTCAGCAACAACCAATCCAGATTGGGAGTTTCTCGGATCAGTGCCCAGAGCTCTTCACGCCATTCAGGGTCAGCTTTGTTGTCGAACACATCCGCCAACGATGCGCAGAACACCCGTTGTCGGCGGCCGTGCTGGGCGAAGAATGCTGCGTGACCGGCATTCCAGCGACGTGGAAGAACCCAGTTGGCCGCACTGGTGCGCTTGCGGGCCTCGTTGGGGCCCCACACGATGGCCATGGTTCGGGACGGCGTACTGACCTCTGCATAGCAATGCTCGCAACCGCCCTGCGCGCCCACGCTCACTTTGCTACACCCAATCCATGGATTGAATGTGCTGTCGGTCCATGAAATTCCAGTTTGCTCAGCCATTTTGTTTACGCGTAGTGCGCGTCCATAGCGATGATGGTCGGAAAGCTCTCGCCAGCAGCCAACATCTTGGTGATCTTTTCTGCAAAGGTGATCTGAGGCGCGTCAACAGTAATCCCATCGCGCATGGACACTGTCAACGGGTATTCCTCAATCTCACGTCCATCAGCATCATCAGAAGGACCGCACTGAAGGTCATACCAGCTCTTGGCTTCGTCCAGCGTATGAGCCGCTACGAAGTCGCAGTCATCGAATTGCCATACCCGGTACGGCCCGACGGGAGCCTGAGCCTTGGCCTTCGAATTGACAATCAGCAATTTGAGCTTGTCCACGTCCATGCGGTGATCATCGATTGCAACCCCCGTGGCCACCAGAACGTGACTCAGGTATGGCGCGAAGTCACTAACGTTTTCCGGCGTCATGCCACTGGCCACGGCTAGAACGCCCCCTGTGGCCTTCGACATGGAGATGATCTTGTCCAACTCAGGAGCTGAACCTGTACCACTGCCGCTGGTCGTAGGAATGAACCCCGCTGCCAGCGCGTTCTTGGCAGCCAAATCTGGGTTTGGCTCATGAGGACGGTATTTGAAAGCCACAGAGGCGAAGACGTCAAAGCCATCGGCGCCGGCCACTTTCTGAGCCTGGACGCTCAAGCCCAAGTCTGTGAGGCCTTTTGAATCCACACCTACATCGTCGCCCCACACCATGGGTAAGCCGAACTTACGGGCCATGATGGCGGCATCCAGGCCAGTCATGGACAGGAAATTCACGCCGACCGGCAGTTGTGGGTGCTTGTTTTTGATGGCGCATGCCACCGACAGCAGCTCCATGTCATCACCATGGTGGTTGATCAGAAAGATGCCATCAGCACCAGCGTCAATGGCCTTCTGCGCTTCGGAGAAAGCTGTGACGCGATCAATGTAGTGAATGACTGGGTAAATTTTGGGACCGCGGCCTTGAATTGGATTGGCTACCGCGTCCAGCACCGCTCTGGCTGCATTCAGATCAAACCAATCATCGCCGTCGCGCAACTTGCCCTCCATGTCGATCCAGAAGGGTGCGTTTCCAGTGGCTTCCAGGATCTTCGTCAACGCCGCAGCGACATTGGCTGGGCCCAGGCCTCCGGCATAGCCACAACGCACACCTGGCAGTGGCGCTTCCCAGTCAGTTGTCTCAATCCCGCGTCCGCCCGACGCATCGAACAATACAGAGTGGTTCTTGCAGTCCTTCAGCAGCTTCCAGACATGGACATTGGACTGGTTGTACTGGGTGATGAACTCAATGGGTGAGTGGGTTTCAATGCAGAAGCGCACCTGTTCGATCGTGAAGGTAGACCCAATAGCGTGAGCATTGAAATTCAATTGAATCCGACCGGCACGTTGGCCTACAAGCTTAACCAGCTCCGATACAGTGGCCTCACCTTCAATCAACTGATGGACACCTTCGCCGCAAACATGAAAAGCCACATTTACGTTGGCCGGAAGAGTTTTGAAGGCAGCCTGTAGAAACTCAACCGACGGGTAGCGCCCTGGCTGGCCTTGGCGTTTTGGCGAATACAGGAATCCCCATTCCACGCTTGGGTATTGCGTTGACAGGCCAGCGATCATTGAGAGATCGGTTCGTTCATCTACGCCGGTCAGGGTGCAGTATGTGATCTGTTTGTTCAAGAGTTGACTCCCTTATGCAGACTGGCCAACGCCAGCCCATGAAAACTTACGACCAAGCCCGACTATGCGTTTAAGGCCTTTTACCCGCGCCGTTTCTTCCAACAGAATTGCCTTTGCAAACTGTTCCGGCTGGTGGTGGCGCAACCACACGATCTCATCTTTCTTAGACGCAGGACAATGAAAGCATGCGCTCTTGATCGGAATCGGCAAGCCCGCCGCAACGATCTGTCGCTTACATTCTTCACGGTCCCATCCCCATTCAATCAATGGGAAGCGGTTTACAAAGCCGGGTGACTCCTTGCCTTCTGCCTTGTACTGGCGGCAAGAATCACGCGGACCAGCGTCATAGCCAATGCAAGTGGTTACCTTCAGGCCAATAGCCCATGCTGATTGCGCTGGTTCCCAAGACTTGATGAATTTGTGCTGTGGATCACGCTTCCAGACCAGGCTGCACTGGTGCATGCCATAGGCGAGAGCGGGTAGGGTGCCCAACCGGAGACACGAATCCGAAAGAGACTTGTCACCAGAGCGCGGGCGGGCGTTCTTCACGACCGTCACTTCAGGGAACCCGACTTGGGAGAGATATGCGTTGATCACCGGTAGGTAGGCATAGGTTTCCGGTTTCTCATCACCAGTGTCAGCGAACAGAATCAGGTCCGGCCGTTCACCGCGGGCGACCATGCCAACCAGCATTGCCGTGGAGTCCACACCCATGCCGTAGGCGACGACAAGTGGATTCATGGAGCCACCCTGTATTCGCGCCCGTCGTGGACAACCAATCTGTCCACACCACAAGGGCGTGGACAGCCGACGCAAGCGTCGGTGCATTGGTTTCCCACAACTCCCCGATGGGAGCCTTCGGCCTGACGCGCTAACGCTTGCCGAACAGCCGATTTAAGAAATCCAATGAATACGAAATGGACAGAAAACATTGCGTGCATATTTGCTGTCCATTTTATATTTACTTATCTGTAGTGTCAATGCCTCAAATACTTGTCCGTAGTGCAATGGCGATGTAACCTGCCTTGATGGTTCGACCAATCCAATGGCGCCGACGCATGTCGTACCTGGTATTGCGAATGAACTTGTTGAGCTTGTTGAGCCCGGTGGCATAGCCGTAGCGGCCGTCATAGGCAATCATGTTTTCAAGTGACTTGTCGGTCGCTTGTTGACAGACATAGCAGCCATGGCGCGCGCCGCAACCGTCCTTCTTCCGCTTGGCGGTGCCCTCCTGAATCGCTGCAGCCACAATGGCACAACTCGCGCCTTCGGCGTGTGCGTACAAACGAAGCGTCTCCTTGAAGTCGCTGTAGGAATCGCCTTGGCGGCGAGACCCGAGGTACTCAAACACGTCATCCGTGCTGAAGTCACAGACCGGCGACAGGATAAGGTCACCGTCGGAATTGCGCACTGGCGTTGTCGAATTCTCCTGTCGGATCATCATCGAAATGGAACGCTTCTCCGATTCGTCATAGCGGGTACCCAGTAGGGTGACCGGCTCCTTGAGGTTGGCGCGCTCCAATTGAACAAAGATCTCCGATCGGAGCTTTTGTTGTGGCACTATTTTCAGACTGACGCTGCAGTCCGTATTCATGCCAGCGAATGACGGTAGGCCTCTACCAGACAGCACCTTGAGTTGGAACGTGTCAAGAATGCCTGGCGTGGCAATCTTGGTGATTACACGAAAGCCGTGACGTTTGCCATATTCGCGCATATGCCGCAGATCATTCCGATAGTGCTGATGCACTTCTGGATTTTCGGCCAACGTGTCACTGGTCGTCACGATCAGCACCGGTTGGATCCCGGTTTGTTTCACAAAGTCACGCGCGGTGACTAGAGCCAGGTCTGCCAAGACTGTCGAGTCCTTGCCGCCGCTGAATGCGATGCATGTTGGTGTCAGGCTTTCTTGACATCCTCACCGGCCTAAAGGCGCGATGATTCCAGCATCCTGAGGGCCATGTCCGACCCCGGCCATGGAGCCAAAGGCTCCAGAATCCTTATTCACTGCAGTTTCACAGGCCAGCCCGTTTCAGCGTCCTCGTTAGAGAATTCGAAAACAGTCTTGCCTGCAGTGTCTTCGACATGGGCTCTGAATGAACCTCGTTCATCCAGATCAATGACCAGGTCGAGCTTCTGACTCTGCATGGCGGTTGAAGCGTGTGTCATGAGCGGGCCTCCCAATTTACTGGGGTCTGGCTGAGAACCGCTTGCGCGGCATCATTGACATGTGCGTAGCTCGCAGCCTGGCCGTTGAGCAGAATGGCCCAGGACCAGAGAACCTGGTCGTTTTCGAGCCCGGCCACGTCGTCGGCAACCGATTGCCCTTCGACGAAAGAATACGGAATGATCTCCTGGATGAATTCCTCAGTAGAGAGATCGTCTCCGGTAAAGGCGACGATCTGGGCAGCCGCTTCATAGCTCAGTGCCAATGATGGGCTGGGCTTCCAACCCGAACCTTGAAGCACCTCCGTGCTGATGATGCTCAGGGGCAAAGTCAGTTCTTCGCCGGATGGCTTGCTGACACGAAGCGTGAGTAGGGTTTGTTGCTTGTTGTCCATTATTCACTTTCAAATGTTGGACTACAAACGCCCCAGAAGGGCCTTGGTAGCCCTGAGGGATTGAATCATGCTGGAACGCCAGCTCGAACGCTATTGCGTCAAGGTTTTCAGTTTAACATTTCCACGGCTAATGCAGCGCTACATTTTCGGTTTCCGTCCAGCTTCGCAGTTTTGAGAGAAAAAAAAGCCATGCCCAATGGGCATGGCGATTCTTGATGTCGATCAGCTCACCCAATCCGGGTGATTTGCACGGTCAATATCAATGACCTGATGGATGGCATCCAAAACGGAGTTACTCGGTAGCAAGAAGCGATCATTCCCGTTCAAGGCGAATGGTCGAAGCATGCTTGTTCTCCCGTAGTGGATGACCACAAAATGCGACGCAAGTGTAGCGCCATTGCTACGGACATACGTTTGCGTTTTGCTGATGTAACTGGAGAGCATCAGTGCCAAGAGCTTTTCCTGTTCGGCATCAAAGTCCAGGGCGGAGTTTGTGTTGCTCCGAACCATCAGCCCGATCGCATTGACTGCATCCCCAATGGACATGGACTGAAACTTCGGCATGCCGGCGTGGAAGTTGGACTTCGGAACACTAGCAACCCATAGTCGATTCGACGGTACGTCGAACAGGTACAGGAATACGGATCCCTCCTGCACTTCATCCGCGTTCAATGCGCCAAGGTTCCATCCAGCTGCCTCAGATGCAAGCCGAACAACAGATGCCCGGGCCTCCATAGCAGCGCTACTGTTCATGATGGTCAGCTCCTTCATAGAAGCACCGGCTGCAAACTGCCTGGTAGCGGCTACTGCCGCCAATGAGGATTTGTTGCCCCTCAGTGACCCGGTTGCCCTGGTCGTCGATGCGAATGTTCATTGCACTCGCTCGGCCACACTGGCACATGCCTTTGATGCACTCAACGTCATCAGCAAGCGCCATGAGGGCCGCGGCCCCTTCAAACGGCCGGCCTTTGAAGTCCGTACGCAGGAAGAAGGTCAACACTGGGATTCCCAGTTTGGCGGCCACTAAGTGGAGCTGTCGCGCTTGGGGGAAACCGTCAATGAACTGAGCCTCGTCGACCAGCAGTGCACTGATTCCTTCAGCCTTGCGGGCCTCCTCAAAGAAGTCAGTGGTCTTGTCAAAGGTGCGGGCCTCTCGACTCACGCCTATGCGGCTGCTGATTTGACCGATTTTTGTGCGGTCATCAATGGCTGCAGTGAATAGCAAAATCTGCTTTCCTGCAGCCTCAAAGTTGTACGCGATGGACAGGAGATGCAGTGTCTTCCCTCCAGCCATCGTGCCGAATTTTGCGAACATTTTAGAAGCCATAGCTTCCTTTCAGTAAGGAGCAGCGCATGGCGCTGCTCAAGTAAAAGCTAATGCCTTGGGCAACACGGTCAAGGCAATGTGATTGCGGCCGTCTGTCCGCTGTTGTGCTGACTTCTGACTCGACCCTCTGCAGTGGGGGCCACAGCGCGCCACGCCAATTGCCGCATCAAGCGGTCGGCTGTCGGCAGAATCTCCGCAGTCTTGGCGGATGCGCCTTGGCGTTCAAACGGACGCACTTCAATCGACGTGTAGTCGCAACTTTCTCCCATCTTGGAGCTGGTGCGGCGCGTCGTTGCACTGATGGCAGCCTCTTCAGCAGCCTCGCGGCTACAGGCAACCACAATTCCGACCTTCTTCCCGTCGGCAATAATTTCAAATATCTGGCTTGGCATTTCTGCCCTTTCGGTTTAAAAGCCAAAAAGCCATGTCCCGTACGGGAACAGCTTCCCGGCTGGGTTGATGTGATTTTGCTGATTCGTCAGCTCGATACAGTCAGGTGACTGAACCACCCCATTCTAAACGGAAGTGTGGGTAATTTTCAAAGCGTGCCAGTTTATGGGTTTGGCAATTCCCTAAAAGCGAAACCCCCAACAGCTAGGCTGTTTGGGGGTCCGGTGAATCAATACCTAGGCTGCGACTCTTTCGAGTAAGAGCCTGGCGAAGTCGAGCGTTCCGTTTTGGCGCCCGAGCGGGTAGGTTTCAGAAGTCTGCTGGTTGGTCAGGTAGTAGACCCGGCATGCCCCGCATTTGACCCCTTGAATCGACGTATGGCCCTTTCGAACCAGCATTTCCACATATTCTGCTAGGGTGAATAGATCCCCACCCTCGGAGCGAATTTTGGAAGCACTGGCCCGGTTGCGCGCATCTTCGAACTCTCGCTCGGCCTTGCGGGCCTTTTGCAAGGCGTCAAGCCGGGCTTCCTCGGCCTTGTAGGCCTCGTCGTCCACAAAGCCTGCCATGGCAAAGATAGCCCGCCTGCGTTCGCCCGCCGTGACATTGCGCAACTTGACGTTGAACTCGATCTCGACCGCGCGCTTGGTGGTCTCGTTTTCAGCACCATCCAGGATGGACAGCATGGCCGGCAGGTTCTTCTCCGCAATGGCCATGGCGACCCGGTTGGGCCAGTCGAAGGTTTCGCGCTCAACTTCCGTCGAAATGTTCGCCTTCTTCCAGTCGTATTCACGCAGCGTGAACGTCTTCTGGTCTTCCCTGCGCCCGAGTGCCTTCTCCCTACTTTGCTGGCGCCACTGGCCCAGCATGATTCGATGGCGGGCAGCAAAGCTGTTGAAGGCAATGCCGATGTCGCGCATGGGTGGCTGGGGCCGGACTGTGAGAATCCCGGCCTCATATAAGCGATTGTCCACGGCGATGCGGCCAGCGTCTGGCGCTAAAGCGCCCAGTAGTTCCACGAAACTTGCCACATTGTCACTCGTGACTTCTACCTTGGCATCTCGCAAGAGGCTCACGACTGAATCCAGTTGCTCCACGGAGCGAAATGCGCCCCTCAGAAAGGGCTTCTGGACCACCTGCTTGAACCACGGCGGGTCATGAGAGAACGCAGCATCGCAATAGTCTGCGAGGACGTTGACGGGCACATCCAGCCCCTTGGCAAGGGCGTAGCAAACATGGACCTCGTGCCTGGTGTTTGTATCTCCAGCGTGGTACTGTGGCCCGTTGTGGCCGTAGCCGAACTTTTGATAGAAGGCAGTCGTGAAGAAGTGGGTGAGGCTGTCAAAGTGCTTGCCTTCCATTTCGACGCGTGCATTCAGCTGTGCCACCGAGAACGTCTGGTAGACCCCGTAGGCCACGTTGGACAAGGCGGTGATGGCCAACCACTGTGCGCGTGGAATCTGGTGCGGCTTCAGGATGCTGCCGTCGGATCCCGTCGCGTAGCCTGCAACTTCGTCAATCCATCGTGCCATGTGCTTGCACGGCGCCGTGAAGTCGTACACAAAGGATGGCGCGATAGCGTAGCCCTGGACGTGTACGATCGGATAGACAAGGCCTTCAACCTGCAGGGACATATGCTCGACATTTCCTGCATAGGGATTGGCTCCAATGTCCCACAGTGTGTTGAGCTGGTGAAGGACGTCGCCCATGGTAGGCAGGTTGATTTCCTGTCCGGCGTGTGTAGTAATTTTGTACATGTGAATATCCCCACTCCATCGGAGCGGGGCGTTGATTTAGGTTGGGTCGGACCGTGTTACACGGCCTGCCTGTGAGCTTGAGCAGCAATCTGCTCCAGGATTGCGTGGGATGCGGGAACCATGATGACCCCCGGGTACTCCTCGCGGAAGATGGATTCATGACGCGAAGCAAATACAACTGCTGTTCTGGGTAGCAAATACACCATCCCTGGCAGCTGGCGTACCGTGTTCTCATCAACGGTCGCATCTATGGTTTCGCCCATTGCGTTCAAGCCGACGAGCAGAATGCGTCCCGCATACGGCTGGTGGCCGATTTGAGGCACCCAGGAATATCCTAAGTTCAAGGCGTAGAGGCCGTTCTCGTCAAGAACGGCGCTGTGCCCAGCAAGTGGCCCATGCGGATCGCAATCGATCATCTCGATCTCCGAACAGCCCACGTGCTGGTAGATGCTCTTCAGGTCGGCTCCATAAGCTGGATCTGACTCCAACTCAACGGTCGTAACTTCGAGTCGCCGCGTCTCGTGATTCGGCGTTATCAATATGGCCTTCACAGTCCTTGCTCCAAGAGTGAAACAAACACAGCGGTGGCGGTCCCGAATGGACCTTTGGTATTGGTTTTCATTGGAAAATCCTGTCAATGGCCAGAGCCATCCCCATCAGGGATGACATCCCGCCAGGGTTTAAAAAGATGCTGAAGCGTCAGCTCGGTCGACTCCCAAGGAGTTGATGCCTTTATGGTACCAGATACCCGCGGAATTGAAAATGGCGGATGTTCCACAAAAGCGAAGACCCCGCAACCGGCTGTGCGCCAGTTGCGGGGTCTTCTTTTGGAATTTAGGCAGCGTCAAAGCCCGGGCAATGCCGGAACCTTTCTGCAGCACTTGCTATGTACTCGCGGCAGCGCTCCACTACCAACCATCGTCGGCCGTGAATCTCTGCCGCCTTGCCAGTCGTTGCGTATCCGCCGAAAGGATCCACCCAATAGCGCGAGGGGCTCCATCTATTTTGGCTGGCCGCGAAGCGACCTGGAGGCAACGCCGCCCGAATTGGCTGGAGGGGGATAGCGCGGCACTTCGCCAGGAGTGCATCAGTCATCCGGTCGATCTTGCTGCTGGATGTACTGCTTGAT
>Ga0265332_10000336_pt1 | contig 35714 bp, 32 predicted proteins | sample 41926metaG_FD_202084 | JGI IMG/M metagenome (GOLD analysis project Ga0265332, IMG submission 202084) | Rhizosphere microbial communities from Carex aquatilis grown in University of Washington, Seatle, WA, United States - 4-19-26 metaG | ecosystem: Host-associated > Plants > Roots > Rhizosphere...
CGGCATTGGTATTCCGGCTGCCGCGCTGCCGCGCCTGTTCACGGCCTTTGAACAGGCTGACGATTCGACGACACGCAAATACGGTGGTACCGGCCTGGGGCTGGCGATCACCCTCCGCCTGGCCCGCCTGATGGGGGGCGAGGCCGGTGCCAGCAGTACGCCGGGGGCTGGCAGTACCTTCTGGCTCACGGCCCGCTTCCGCCGCGCGAACGCGCCAGCAGCTTCCTCCATCGATACCGCGGCGGGGGAAAACCTGCCGGCCGAAGCCATCCTGCGCCGCGATCACGCCGGCGCCCGCATCCTGCTGGTGGAGGACGAGCCGCTGAATCAGGAGGTCGCCCGCTTCTTCCTCGACGAATGTGGCCTGCAGACGACCACCGTCGGCGATGGCGCGGAAGCGGTGGCGCGGGTTGCCGTCGAGGACTTCGCGCTGGTGCTGATGGACATGCAGATGCCGGTGATGGACGGCCTCGAAGCGACCCGCCGCATCCGCCTGCTGCCCGGTAAGGCTCGACTGCCGGTGCTGGCGATGACCGCCAATGCCTTCGCCGACGACCGCGCGGACTGCATCGCCGCCGGCATGAACGATTTTGTCGCCAAACCGGTCGAGCCGGCGGTGTTCTACGCGGTATTGCTGCGCTGGCTGGCGGCGCGCTGAGCCCGCTCCGGCTACGTCGTGACGGCGGTGGATTGAATGCATACAATCCACGCTCCGACGACCCGGATTGATCCCATGCCTTCCAACACGCCCGCGTGGCGGCCGATCGACCTCGATCCGCACAAACCTGCCTACATCGCCATCGCCGACGCCATTGCCGCGGACATCCGCGAAGGCCGCCTGGCCCCGGACACCCGGCTGCCGCCCCAGCGCCAGCTGGCCCACGTGCTGGGCCTCAACTTCACGACCATCAGCCGTGCCTACGCCGAGGCCCAGCGCCGCGGCCTGCTCGATGCGCGGGTCGGGCAGGGCACCCGGGTGCGTCCGGAGGCCTGCCCGCGGGTCCGCCACGCCGCCGCCCGCGCGCAGCTGATCGACATGTCGATGAACCTGCCGCCGGAGCCCGACCAGCCCGCGCTGCTGGCCCGCATGGAGACCAGCCTGCGCGGGTTGTGCGGCGACATCAACTCCCTGCTGCGCTACCAGCCCTTCGGCGGCAGCCCCGAGGACCGGGAGGCCGCCGTGCATTGGCTGGCGCGGCGTGGCATTGCGACCAGCGTCGACAAGGTGCTGGTCTGCCCGGGTACCCACAGCGTGCTCAACGCGCTGCTGAGCACCCTGGTCGGCACCGGCGGCGGCCGCGTGTGCTGCGACAACATCACCTATCCGGGCATCCGCGCGCTGGCGGCGATCCACGGCGTCAGCCTGCTCGGCCTGCCGTCTGACGCGGACGGCATCCTGCCTGACGCCTTCGAGCGCTGCTGCCGCGACAACCAGCCGGCGGCCCTGTACATCAACCCGACGATCCACAACCCGACCACCGCCACGATGTCCGCCGGGCGCCGCGAGGCGATCGCCGAAATCGCCGCGCGCCACCAGGTGCCGGTGATCGAGGACGACCCCTACGGCCTGCTGCCGGAGGCGCCGCTGCCGAGCTTCAAGACCCTGCTGCCGGAGCTCACCTACCACGTCTGCGGCCTGTCCAAGACCGTCGGCGCCGGCCTGCGGGTGGCCTACCTGGCGCTGCCGGACGCCCGCCAGCTGCCGCGGATCAGCGGCATCCTGCGCGCGGTGTCGGTGATGACGCCGCCGATCTCGACGGCCATCGCCACCGAATGGGTGCTCGACGGCACCGCCGAGCAGCTGGTCCGCTTCATCCGCGAGGAGTCGCGGGTGCGCCAGCAGCTGGCCGCGGCCGCCCTCGGCCCGGCCACCTTCCAGGCATCCCCCGACGGTTTCCACCTGTGGCTGCCGCTGCCGGAAGGCTGGAGCCGGGTCAGCTTCGCGACCCACCTGCGCAACAGCGGCATCGGCGTGGTGACCAGCGACGCCTTCCTGGTCGGCGGCGCGGCGGTAGAGGCGGTCCGCATCTGCCTCGGCGGCGCCGCCAGCCGCGGCGACGTGCAGCACGCCATGGAACTGGTCGGCGCGGCCCTGTCCCACCCGCCAGCGATCTACTCCTCCATCGTCTGAGCCCCCTTTACCTGCCGCGGACGCGCCTGGCGTCCCGGCAGGGCGGACCATCCGCCGTCCGTTCCGACCCCTCTTCTCCACGCCATGTCCGCCGACGCGCCCTGCAGGCCCTTGGGCACGGACAAAATCCACGCGATCTAATATTGTATGCATTCAATGTATGCACGCCGTGGGTGCGCGTGGTGTCGCCGATGCACTGGCCAAGTGCGTTGATCTACCAGTCTTTTCAGGCGTCAAGGCAGCGCCCAGGAACCCCCTTCGAACCCAAGGAAATGATTCTTTGCACTTTTATTGTATGCATGCAATAAAAGTAAATTGATGGCACGTCTGTTGCTGAATTGATGCTGCGCACCACCGGCGGCAGACATCGGCCCAGGCCTCCATGACACCCCGGCGGTGCGCATCTCAAATCCCAACCATGAGGAATCTGACATGCCCGCTGTGACCCTGCCCCCCCATACCGCCGGTGATTTCTTTGTCGACTACGAAGAGAAGGTCTTCGAGGACGTGAAGGCCGAACCCGGCCAGAAAGCCCTCGTCACCTTCCACACCGTCGCCTTCGAAGGCTCCATCGGTCTGGTGAACCTGCTGCAGGCCACCCGCCTGCTGCGCAAGGGCTTCGACACCACCATCCTGCTCTACGGCCCGGGCGTCACCCTCGGCCTGCAGCGCGGCTTCCCGCGCCTTGGCGACGAGGCCTTCCCGGGCCACCTGGCGATCAACAAGCAGCTCGCCAAGTTCATCGAGGAGGGCGGCAAGGTCTATGCGTGCCGCTTCGCGCTGCAGGCCTTGTACGGCCACGGCGAGCCCTCGCTGATTCCCGGCATCCGCCCGATCAGCCCGCTCGACGTGATGGACATCCAGCTCCTGCACAAGCGCGACGACGCCTTCGTCATCAACAGCTGGACGCTCTGAGCGCCACGCCGAGGAGACGAGCATGACGACCGAACGAATCGTCCGCGTGGCCGCGGTGCAGATGAGCCCGGACCTCACGTCCGCCACCGGCACGGTGGACAAGGTCTGCCGCGCCATCCTGGAAGCGGGGGAGAAGGGCGCCCGGATGGTGGTCTTTCCGGAAACCTTCGTGCCCTACTACCCGTACTTCTCCTTCGTCCAGCCGGCGGTGGCGATGGGGGCCGAGCACCTCAAGCTGTACGAGCGGGCCGTCACGGTGCCGGGTCCGGTGACCCGTGCCGTCGGCGAGGCGGCCCGGCGGGCGGGGGCGGTCGTCGTGCTCGGCGTCAATGAGCGGGACCACGGTTCCCTCTACAACACCCAGCTGGTCTTCGACGAAACCGGCAGCCTGATTCTCAAGCGCCGCAAGATCACCCCGACCTACCACGAGCGCATGGTGTGGGGGCAGGGCGACGGCAGCGGCCTCAAGGTGGTGGACACCGGCATCGGGCGCGTCGGCGCGCTGGCCTGCTGGGAACACTACAACCCGCTGGCCCGCTACACGCTGATGGCCCAGCACGAGGAGATCCACGCCAGCCAGTTCCCCGGCTCGATGGTCGGCAACATCTTCGCTGAGCAGATCGCCGTGACGATCCGCCACCACGCGCTGGAGTCCGGCTGCTTCGTCGTCAATGCCACCGGCTGGCTGAGCGACGAGCAGGTCGCCGCGATCACCCCCGACCCGGCCATGCAGCGGGCCCTGCGCGGCGGCTGCCACACCGCCATCGTGACGCCCGAGGGCAACTACCTGGGCGAACCCCTGCGGGAAGGCGAAGGCATGCTGATCGCCGACCTGGACATGGCCCTCATCACCAAGCGCAAGCGAATGATGGACTCGGTCGGCCACTACGCCCGCCCCGAGCTGCTGTCCCTGCAGGCCGACCTGGCGCCCAAGGCGCCGCTGCAGGGCCTGCGTGACGCACTTTCCCCTTTCCCCGAAACCGCAGGAGTCGATCATGTCCATGACAGCGCTGCGTCCGCAACAGCTGATCTCTGAGCTGCAGAGCCACGGCTTCCGGCTCGACACCGCGGCCGGTGGCCTGCACAGCCGGCGCGGCGGCGCCGGCCCGTCGGACCACGCGGCCATCCTCATCGACGGCCAGCCGGTGATGGTGCCGCTCCACACCGGCCGGGCGCTGCACTCGCCCTTCGTGGCGTCCCGCCCGGACGCCGCCGGCGCGGCCACCTTGAGCCGCGACGGGCAGCACGTGGCGCGCATCGCCTTCGCCCGCCCGCCGCGCTTCTACCGCCTGCAGACGCTGGACGGCGTGCCCTACAGCCACATCGCCACGCTGCACAGCACCGACGTGCTGGCCACCACCGTGCTGCAGACCTGCACGCGCTACCAGAGCCGCGCCAAGGCCTGCCAGTTCTGCAGCATCGGGCAGTCCCTGGCGGCTGGCCGCACCATCGCCCACAAGACGCCCGGGCAGCTGGCCGAGGTGGCCCGCGCGGCGGTGCTGCTCGACGGCGTGCGCCACATGGTGCTGACCACCGGCACGCCGCCGACCCCCGACCGCGGCGCCCGCGTGATGTGCGACAGCGCCACGGCGATCCGCGCCGCGGTGGATCTGCCGCTGCAGGCCCAGTTCGAGCCGCCCGACGACTTCGCGTGGTTCCGCCGCGTCCGCGAGGCCGGCGTGGACAGCCTCGGCATGCACCTCGAAGTGCTCACCCCGGCCCTGCGCCAGCGCCTGATGCCCGGCAAGGCGGCGATCCCGCCGGAGCGCTACGACGAGGCCTTCGCCGCGGCGGTCGAGGTCTTCGGCCGCGGCCAGGTGTCCACCTACATCCTGGCCGGCCTCGGCGACAGCCGCGAGACCATCCTGGCGGCCTGCGCGCGGCTGATCGACCTCGGCGTGTATCCCTTCGTGGTGCCCTTCGTGCCGATTTCCGGCACGCCGCTGGAAGACCACCCGGCGCCCGACGCCGCCTTCATGGACGCCGTGCTGGCCCCGCTGGCCGGTCTGCTGCAGGCCGGCGGCCTCAGCGGCACGGCGATGAAGGCCGGCTGCGGCAAATGCGGCGCCTGCTCGGCCCAGTCCCGCTACGAGGCCCGGCCATGAACGCCCCGCTGCCTGCCATCGCGGTGCGGCTGCCTCTGCCGCGCCACTACCGCGTCGAACATGCCGATGCGGCCGCCCGTGTCGAGGCGCTGGCCCTGCGCCGGGCGGTGTTCTGCACCGAGCAGGGCCTGTTCGACGGCAGCGACGAGGACGCCATCGACACCGACGCGCTGCTGCTGGTGGCGCGCCCGTGTCTGGATGGCGTGGATGGCGGCGGGCCGGCGCCGGTGGTCGGCACGGTGCGCATCCACCGCCTTGCGCCGGACGTCTGGCAGGGCTCCCGGCTGGCCGTCGCCGCCGAGTACCGGCGCGTCGGCGCCCTTGGCGGCGCGCTGATCCAGCTCGCCGTGCGCAGCGCCGCCACGCTCGGCTGCACGCGCTTCGTGGCCCAGGTGCAGGCCGCCAACGTGCCGCTGTTCCAGCGCCTGCATTGGTGCAGCACCGGCGAGATCGCGCTGCATGGCCGTCCCCATCATCTGATGGAAGCCGACCTGGCCCACTACCCGCCGTTCGCGGCCGGTGAGGCCATGCGGGTCGACGTGAAGCGGGGGGCGTGATGGAACTCCAGGCCCTCATCGACACCCTGCGCGGCCATACGGGCATCGCCCACAAGCGCGACATCGACGGCGTGCTGGCGGCGCTGGCCAGCCGCCACCTGCCGGAGGCCGGCGTCTGGCTCGGCGACGACTGCGCCGCGCTGCCCCGCGGCGACGGCCACCTGCTGTTCGCCATCGAAGGCTTCATCAACGCGTTCGTCGCCCACGACCCGTGGTTCGCCGGCTGGTGCGGCGTGATGGTCAACCTCAGCGACATCGCCGCGATGGGCGGCCGCCCGCTGGCGGTGGTGGACGCGCTGTGGAGCGACGGCCATGAACAGGCGCAGGCGCTGATGCGCGGCCTGTCCGACGCGGCGGCAGCCTTCGGCGTGCCGCTGGTCGGCGGCCATAGCAACACCCGCTGCGACCGCGCCCAGCTGGCGGTGGCGGTGCTCGGCGAGGCGACGCGGCTGCTGACCAGCTTCGCCGCCCGTCCCGGCGACGCGCTGGTGATGGCGGCCGACCTGCGCGGCGCCTACCGGGAGCCTTTCGACAACTGGGACGCGGCCACCGCCGCCGATCCCGCCCGCCTGCGCGGCGACCTGGCGTTGCTGCCGGAGATCGCCGAGGCCGGCCTTGCTCACGCCGCCAAGGACATCAGCCAGGCCGGCCTGGCCGGCACCGTGCTGATGCTGATGGAGTGCTCCGGGGTCGGCGCCCGCATCGACCTGGACGCCGTGCCGCGGCCCGCCGGCGTGGCGCTGGCGCGCTGGCTGCGCTCCTTCCCGAGCTTCGGCTACGTGTTGGCCTGCCGGCCGGCGCAGGCGGAAGCCTTGTGCGCCCGCTTCCACGCCCGCGGCATCGCCGCTGCCAGGATCGGTGCGCTGATCGACGGTAGCCGCTTGATGCTGGGTCAGGGCGGCGCCGAAGGGCTGTTCCGCGATCTGGCCGTCGAGCCCTTGATGGGCGTCGGTCCGCAGCGCGGCGTCTCGTCACAAGGAGGCCGGCCATGAACCGCGACAACCGCCCGCTGCGCATCGCGCTGTTGACCCATTCCACCAACCCGCGCGGCGGCGTCGTGCATTGCCTGGAGCTGGCCGACGCGTTGGTCGCCCTCGGCCACCGGGTCACGCTGCACGCGCCGGCGGCGCCCGGCACGCGCCTGTTCCGCAGCACCGCTGCGCAGCTGTGCCTGATCCCCGAGACACCGGCCGGCGGCGGCCTGCGCGAGCGCGTCGAGCGACGCATCGCGACCTTCGCCGCGTGGTTTGCCCAGCCCGGCCACGCCGACTTCGACGTCTTCCATGCCCACGACGGCATCGGCGCCAACGCGCTGTACGAACTGCAGGCGCGCGGCGTGCTGCCGGGCTACGTGCGCACTGTCCATCACCTGGAGGACAGCTATGGCGACGCACGCCTGGATTTTCTCGAGCGCCGCTCCATCGCTGGCGCAGCGCGCCTGCTGTGCGTCGGCCCGAGCTGGGCGGCGCGGCTGGCGGAGCGCTGCGGGCGTGCCGCGGAGGTGGTCGGCAACGGCGTCAACCTGCGCCGCTTTGGCCCCGCCGCCGGGGCCCGCGACCGCCAGCTGCGGCAGCGCCTGGGCCTCGGCGCCGGGCCGGTCTTCCTGGCCGTCGGCGGCATCGAGGCGCGCAAGAACACCGTCGCTACGCTGCGTGCCTTCGCCCGCCTGCGGGCCACCCTCGGCAATGCCCGGCTGGTGGTGGCCGGCGGCGCCAGCCTGCTCGATCACGGTGCCTGCCGGCGCGACTTTGACGCCGTGCTGGCGCGGGAAGGGCTCGCCGTGGCGGCGCTGCCGGACGACGGTGGGCCGCTACCGCCGGACGTGCCGGTGATCCTCGCCGGCGTCCTGGCCGACGTCGACATGGCGCCGCTGTACCGGCTCGCCGATGCACTGGTCTTCCCGTCCCGTGTCGAGGGTTTTGGCCTGGCCATCGTCGAGGCGATGGCCTGCGGCACGCCGGTGGTGGTGTCGCAGATCGCGCCCTTCACCGATTTCCTCGCCGACGGGGACTGCCTGTGGGCCGATCCCGACGACCCGGACTCCATCGCCAACGCCATGTGCCGGGCGCTGATGCCCGGCACCCGCGAGCGCATCGTCGCCCGCGGCTTCCAGGTGGCCGCACGCCACGACTGGCCGACCTGCGCCCGCGCCCACCTGCCAGCCTACCGGGCCGTGGCGGACCTGCCGCTTCCCGTCTCCCAACCTGCCAAGGAGCTCAACCATGCCTGAAATGTACTTCCACGTCCGCTGGCCTGACGGCCGCGAGGAGCGCTGCTACTCGCCGTCGCTGGTGATCGGCGATTTCCTGCAGCCCGGCCGCAGCTACCCGGTGGCCGACTTCGTACAGCGCTGCGAGCAGGCCCTCGGCGAGGCCAGCGCGCGGGTCCAGCAGAAGTACGGCTACTTCTGCTCCAGCGCCATGGACCAGCTCGGCCGCATCCGCGACGCCGCCCGCCCCTTCGAGGGGAGCGACGGCACGGTGCAGGTCGAGTCCTTCCAGCCCGGCGCGCGCTGAGCCGCCGCCCGTTCCCGCCGTCTTTCCGCATCCATTCCCGCGTCCATCCTCTTTCCAAGGAGCCGTCATGAACACCCTGTTTCCCCAATCCACCCAGCTGCTGGCGCGCCGCGACTATCCCGTGGTGATCGTCGGCGGCGGCCAGGCCGGCCTGTCCACCAGCCACTTCCTGCAGCAGCACGGCATCGCCCACATCGTCTTCGAGAAGAACCGGGTCGCCCATTCCTGGCGCAACGACCGCTGGGACACCTTCTGCCTGGTCACGCCGAACTGGCAGTGCCGCCTGCCGGACTTCCCCTATCAAGGCGACGACCCCCAGGGCTTCATGCTGAAGGACCAGATCGTCGACTACGTGGAGGCCTTCGCCCGCAAGATCGCGCCGCCCATCGTCGAGGGCGTGGCGGTCAACCACGTGCTGCGCGGCAAGTCCGGGCGGCTGGAGGTGAGCACCAGCGCCGGCCACTTCACCACCGACCACATCGTGGTGGCCACCGGTGGCTACGACATTCCCATCGTGCCGGCCTACGCGGCCAGCCTGCCGGCCCACATCCACCAGGTGCACTCGGTGGACTACCGCAACCCGGAATCACTGCCGGCCGGCGAGGTGCTGGTGGTGGGGTCCGGCCAGTCCGGCGTGCAGATCATGGAGGACCTGCACCTGGCCGGCCGCAAGGTGCACCTCTGCGTCGGTCCGGCGCCGCGCTCGCCGCGCGTCTATCGCGGCCGCGAGGCGACCGAGTGGCTGATGGACATGGGTTACTACGAGCTGACCGTCGATCGCCATCCCCTCGGCGAGAAGGCCCGCGAGAAGACCAACCACTACATGACCGGGCGCGACGGCGGCCACGAGATCGACCTGCGCCGGTTTGCGCGGGACGGGGTCAGGCTCTACGGCAGCCTGGCCAACATCCAGGGCGCCACGCTGGAGTTCCTGCCCGACCTGACGGCCAACCTGGACGACGCCGACGAGGTCTACGTCAGTATCCGCAACGACATCGACAAGTACATCGCCGCCCACGGCATCGACGCGCCGGAAGAGCCGGCCTTCAGCAAGGTCTGGGCGCCGGAGGCCGATCCGCTGAGCGTGGACTGCACGGCGGCCGGCATCACCACCATCGTGTGGGCCATCGGCTTCCGCCCGGATTACCGCTGGATCGAGCTGCCGGCCTTCGACGGGCGCGGCCATCCCAAGTACCAGCGCGGCGTGTCGCCGGTGCCGGGCCTGTACTTCCTGGGCCTGCCGTGGCTGCACACCTGGGGTTCCGGGCGTTTCCTGGGCATCGCCGACGACGCCCGCCACCTGGCCGGCGTGATCGCCGGGCGCATTGCGCAAGGGGCCGAGGCCGAGCCGCCCCAAGCGGCCGTGGCCTGAGGCGCGACTGCCGCGAAAGGAGGCTTCCGATGCTCGAACTCGTCCTGTCCGAAGCGTCCCGCCCGAGCGCCCCGGCCCTGCACGGCCGGCTGCGGGTCGGCATGCCGCAGCTGGCCTTGAACGGCCTGTCGGAGAGCTGGCTGCTCGCCGACTGCGGCGACCGCCACTGGCAGTTGCTGGCGGCCGCCGCCGGCATGCCGGTGTCCCGCCTGCGTGACGGAGGCGGGCGGCGCGTCTATCCGGCCTTCCGGGCGGTGCGTCTGCGCCACGGCCGGCTCGGCAGCGTGGCGGAGGACGACGAGCTGGAGGTCGCCAGCCAGCTCGGGCGCGTCAGCCGCACGCAGTTCTACAGCAAGCACGTGGTGTCGGCCGGCGCCGGCCTGTGCGCGGTGGTGGAGATGCAGTCGGTGTTCGTCGCGCGGGAGACGGCCGGGCTCAATACCTCGGCCGTGCGCAGCCCGGTGGCGGGGCTGGAGCACGTGCCGGCGCTCGACGAGGGACTGCGCTTCGCCGAGCTCAACCGGCGCGTGGCCCAGGCGCCCCAGGCGCGGGAGCCGGGCCGTTCGGCGCGCGGCGGGCACAGCTATGCGCCGCTGTCGGTGCGGCCCTGTCCGTCGCTGCATTTCAACGGGGCGGGCTTCCTGTATTTCGCGCGCTTCCACGAGCTGGTCGATCAGGCCGAATGGAGCTGGTTCGGCCCCCGTGCGGCAGCCTGCGTGACGACCGAGCGGCATCTGCTGTACCACGGCAACGCCGACGTGGGCAGCGCGCTGTTGGTGCAGCTATGTGCCGTGGAGCAGGGCGAGGCGGGGCTGCATCACCACTGCCAGTTGCTGGCCTCGGCGGACAAGCACCCGCTCGCCGACGTGTTCACCCGGCGCAGCCAGCGCCGGGTGCAGGGGGATTTTCTCGAAACCCTGTTCGAGCCGCGGGGCTGACGCGGTGTCAGCTCTGTGTGGCCGGCTTCTCCAGCCACCTGAGGAGGATGGCGTACAGGGCGTCGGGCTCGAAGGGCTTGGCGATGAAGTCGTTCATGCCGGCGGCCAGGCAGTGTTCCCGGTCTTCGGCGAAGGCATTGGCGGTCATCGCCAGGATCGGCACTTCGGCGCGCTGACCGGGCAGGCGGCGGATCTCCCGCGTGGCCTGCAGGCCGTCCATCACCGGCATCTGGATATCCATCAGGATCAGTGCGTAGTCCTGTTCGCCGGCCAGGCGCAGGGCTTCGGCGCCGTCCTCGGCCAGGTCGCAGCGGAGGCCGGCGTCGCCGAGCAGCAGCAGGGCGACCTCCTGGTTCACCGGGTTGTCCTCGACGAGCAGTACGTGCGCGCCCGCATGGTTCCGGCTCAACCTGGCTTCCAGGCGCCCGTTGGACGGATCCGTCGCCACGGGGTGCGTGTCGCCGGGCTTGCCGAAGCGTCCGCTCATCCAGAAGGTGCTGCCGGTGCCTGCTTCGCTGCGTACGCCGACTTCGCCGCCCATCAGTTGGGCGATATGGCGGGTGATCGCCAGGCCCAGGCCAGTGCCGCCATATTTGCGGGTGGTGGAGTTGTCGGCTTGCTCGAAGGCCTCGAAGAGGTTGGCCTGCTGTTCCGCCGACATGCCGATGCCGGTGTCGCTGACCTCGAAGCGCAGCAGGTAGCCGCCGGCGTCTTCTGCTAGCAGATGGCCACACAGGCTGATCGTGCCGTGCTCGGTGAATTTCAGCGCATTGCCGATGTAATTGACCAGCGCCTGGGACAGGCGCGTCGGGTCGCCGTGCAGCACCTCCGGCAGGCCCGTGAAGTCGGTGTGGAGCTGCAGGCCCTTGGCCGCCACCGCGTCGCCGGTGACCGCCAGCGTGGCGTCGAGCATGTCGTGCAGCCGGAAGTCCCGTTCGTCGAGGGCCAGCTTGCCGGCCTCGATCTTCGACAGGTCGAGGATGTCGTTGATGATCTGCAGTAGATGCCTGCCGGAAGCAGCGATCTTGTCGAGCTGTTCGGCCTGGCCTTTGGTGACGTGGCTGCGCCGGACCAGGTGGGCCATGCCGATGATGCCGCTCAGCGGGGTGCGGATCTCGTGGCTCATGTTGGCCAGGAAGGCCGTCTTGGCGACGTTGGCGGTCTCCGCGGCGGACTTGGCCTCGGCCAGTTCGAGGGTGCGGATGGTGACCAGCTCCTCCAGGTGGTGGCGGTAGCGGTCGAGCTCCTCCAGGTTGCGCTGCCTCTCGGTGATGTCTTCCTGCACCGCTACGTAATGGCTGATGCGACCGTCGGCCTGACGGATCGGTGTGATGATGGACAGGGCGGTGTAGCTGCTGCCGTCCTTGCGCCGGTTGAACAGCTCGCCCTTCCAGGTTTCGCCATGCTGGAGCGCGCGCCACAGGGACTGGAAGGTCGCCGGCGGCGTGCGGCCGGACTGCAGGAAGCGCGGGTCGTGCTGCAGCACTTCGTCGCGGCTGTAGCCGGTGTTGCGCAGGAAGGCTTCGTTGGCGTACTCGATGCGGGCGTCGAGGCCGGTGATGAAGATGTTGCCGGGGCTCTGCTCGACGGCCTGGGCCAGCTTGCGCAGCTGCTCCTCGACCTTCTTGCTCTCCGTGATGTCCAGCGAGATGCGGCATACGAAGCGGGCTGCGCCCGATGCGTCGAGGATGGGGAACATGTGCGACATGAAGGTGTGCGGTTGGCTGTCCACCAGCATGTTTTCCTCGATCGCATGGGGCTGCAGGGTTTCCAGCACGCGGGCGTCGTTGGCGCGGAAGGTCTCGGCGGTGTCCACGGGGTAGAGATCGAAATCGGTCTTGCCGACGATCTGGTCTTCGCGGCGTGCGTGGATGGCCTGGAAATTGGGGTTGGCCAGCGCGTAGCGGCCGTCCGGCGTCTTGAGGGTGAGGGCCGAGGGGTTGTGGCGGACGATCGCACCGAACTTGAAGTCCCGTTCCATCAGCGCCGCCTCGGCCTGGTAGCGTTCGGTGATGTCGCGGGACAGGATGAGGACGCGCGCGTCGGGGCCAGTGTCGCTGCCCTTGCGGGCGACCGACAGCTCGAACCATTTGCACTTGCTGTCACGCCCGAGGCGGATTACCTGGCCGTAGGAATGGCCCTTGGCGATGGCTTCGCGGATCGCTGCGAGCACGCCCGTGGCGGCGTCGGCGGGCAACGCGTCGGTGACCTTGCGCCCGAGCAGGCGGGTTTTCTGATCGGCCAACTGGGCCGGGTTCTGGGCCCAGATGCCCCGGTAGACGCCCTCGGCGTCCATGTCGAAGAGCAGGTCGGGAATGGCCTGCAGCGTGGCGGTCAACTCGGCATTCAGCTGGCGGATCGTGTCGGCAGTGTGCTGGTGCTCGGTGATGTCTCGGGAAATGCCGAAGACGCCGATTACACGGCCATCGGGGCCGCGGAGGGGGCCCTTGGTGACATGCAGGACGCACATGCCCCGCGGGGTGGCGACGTTTTCCTCGTAGGTCCGGGTGTTGCCGGTGGCGATGATCTGGCGGTCGATGGCGATCAGGCGTTCGGCCTGCTCGGGCGGAAAGAAGGCATGGTCGCCCTGGCCGTGTACGCTGGCGGCGGGATGTCCGAGGATCTGGCTGGCGGCCCGGTTGATCAGCATGTAGCGGCCTTCCAGGTCTTTCGCGAAGATCGCGTCCTGGGAACTTTCGGCAATCGCCTCCAGCAGCTGCAGCGTCTGCTGGCGCTCGCTGCGGGCGTGGGAGGTGCGCTGCCAGGCGTGCTGCATAAGCGTGTACAGCAGTACGGCGGTGACGGCGACGAAGATCCAGCCCTTCGCGATGCTGGCGAAGGTTCTCTGCGCGGGGTCGGTGAGCAGAGCTTCCAGCGCCTTGTCGGAGAGCAGGATCCACGCCGAAGCGAACAGGACGTAGATCGCGACGACTCTCAGGATGTGCGGGCGTTCTTCGGGTGGGGGGGCTGTCATGGAAATCTCGGCAGCAAACGGCGTCTGGACGCGCAGTGGTTGGTATTCCGACCCCGGCCATCATCGACAGGTCGGCCGCAAACTTCAATCAAGTTTTCCACGCTGCTCGAAGTTGTTCCAGTGCGGCGGCCAGTGCTGCCACCGGTGTGTGCCAGTCGCCGTGCTGCAGCTGGCGGAACAGCCGCATGGTGGGGTACCAGGGGCTGTCGGTGCGTGCGTGTAGCCAGCGCCAGTCGGTCTTGCGGGCCGGCAGCAGCACCCAGCAGGGGCGGCCGAGGGCGCCGGCCAGGTGGGCGACGGAGGTGTCTACGCTGATCAGCAGATCGAGGCCGGCGAGCAGGGCTGCGGTGTCCGCGAAGTCGCCCAGATAGGGCGCCAGGTCGACCAGCGGAAGCGCCTGCGGGGCGGGCGGCAACGGCTGGCGGCTCTTCAGCAGGCTGAAGAAGCGCACGCCCGGCACCGTCCATAACGGGGCGAGGCTGTCCAGGGCCGGCAGGGAGCGCGCTTCGTCGTTGCTGTGATTGGGATTGCCGCGCCACACGAGGCCGACCCGCAGGGCGCCGTCGTCGCCGGTCGCGTCCAGCAGCGGGGCCAGCCGGCGGACCCGCTGCGGATCGGCGTGCAGGTAGGGCGCTCCGGCGGGAATGGAGTCCAGCCTGGTGCCGGCATGCAGCGGCAGGCTCAGCAGCACGGTCCAGTAATCGTGCTGGGCAAGCAGGGCCAGCCCTTCGTCCTGGTCGACCACCTGGTCGGCGCCGGCGAGGGTTTGCATCAAGGACGTGAGTTCCGGGCGGCAGGCCACTGTGACCCGGCTGGCGCCGAGCGACTTCAGCCACGGGACGTAGCGGCAGAACTGGATCTCGTCGCCGTAGCCCTGCTCGGGAAGAACGATGATCGTACGCCCCTGCAGCGGTTCGCCCTGCCATTGCGGCGTGCTGGTGGAGAGGGGGATCTCGCCCTTGCGGCGGGCCCGGACGAGCCGGCTTTCATGGTGCGGCCAGCCTTCGTCGAAGCGCCCCTGGACCAGCAGCAACTGGGCCAGATTGACGTGGCACTGGGGAAAGTCGGGCTGTAACGCCAGGGCGTGGTGGAAGGAGGCCTCGGCGGCGCGGGCATCGCCTTGGTCGGTGAGCAGCACACCGAGGTTGCAGTGGGCGGTGGCGAAGTTCGGGTCCCGGGCCAGTGCGGTGCCGTAGAGCGCGAGGGCTTCGTCGGGTCGGCCGTGGTGGGCGAGCAGGTCGCCGTGGTTGGTGAGGATGGGGGCCGAGTCTGGCGCAAGGGCCACGGCGCGGCGCTGGTACTGCTCGGCCTCGGCCAGCGCGCCGCGCTCCTCCAGCAGCAGGCCCAGGTTGGTGTGCAGGTTCGCGTCGTCCGGCAGCAGTGTGAGGGCCCGGCGCCACGCGGTTTCGGCTTCATCGACGGCGCCGAGGCGCTGCAGCGCGATGCCGAGGCCGTTCCAGGCCTGGGCATTGTCCGGTGCGAGTTCGCCGAGGCGCTGCCAGTAGTGGGCGGCGTCAGCGTTCTGATCGAGCTGGCTGGCGCTTTCGGCGGCAATCTCCAGCAGTGCCGGGTCGCCACCGCCGAGGCTCAGGCCCATGCGGGCGATGCGCAGTGCGTCGCGTGGGTTGTCTGCCAGCAGCACGAGTTCCGCCTGGGCGACGAAGGGGTTGTCCATGGGCCGGGCCCGGTGCGGGAACAGTGAAGGGGACGCACAGGATAGGAAGTGGACGCCGTGCTGCCAAGCGGGTGTTGTCGAGCACGAAACAAGCAAGGCAGGCGTCACCCCATGGGGTCGAATTCACTCCGCCCAGCGGGCGCCTGGCGGTGCCGCGTGAGCGGGCCGATCTCGTTGCCAGGCGTGTCGGCGTGTGGGCAGGGTAATGCTCAGCGCCCCGCGTAGGTCGCGGGGCGCTTTTCGAGGAAGGCGTTGACCGCTTCCTTGAAGTCTTCCGTCGCCGCGCAGGTGGCGAAGCCCTGGCGTTCGGCATCCAGCTGGCCGGCGAAGTCCCGTTCGATGGAGCGGCGCATCAGCTGCTTGAGGGTGCCCTGGGCGATCGGCGCGCCGGTGGCCAGACGGCGGGCCAGCTTGTCGGTTTCCTCCGCCAGCTGGTCGGCTGCCACGACGCGGCTCACCAGGCCCAGGCGCTGGGCTTCGGCGGCGTCGATGGGGTCGGACAGCAGCGCGATCTCCAGCGCCTTGTGCAGGCCGACGGTGCGCGGCAGGCTCCACGAGGCGCCGAGGTCGCAGCAGGTGCCCAGATTGACGTAGGCGAAGTTGAAGCGGGTGGTGTCTGCGGCGACGATCAGATCGCAGGCCAGCGCCATGCTCATGCCGGCGCCGGCCACCGGGCCCTGGATGCTGGCGATCACCGGCGCGCGCAGGCTGGCGATGATCTGCATGCTCTCGTTGAGCGGCGCGATCAGCGTGTTGGGCACCGCCGCCGGGTCGTCGCGGAACTGGGCGATGTCGCCGCCGGCCATGAAGGAGCGGCCTTCGCCGCTGAGGATCAGCACCCGCAGCGCCGGGTCGTCCTGCAGGCGGTGCAGGGCAGCCAGCAGGGCCTGGGCGGTGGCGGTGTCGATGGCGTTGAGGACCTTCGGGCGGTTGAAGTGCAGGCGGTGGATCCCGCCGTCGCGGCTTTCGATGATCGGGCTGTTGCTCATGCTGGGGTCTCCTTGTCGTTCTTATGGTTTGTGGCGGCGCCGACCGAAAGGATCGACCGGCGTCCGCCGGTGACGCGCTTAGTCGTACTTGTAGAAGCCCTGGCCGCTCTTGCGACCCAGGTAGCCGGCATCCACCATTTCCTTCAGCAGCGGGGCGGGGCGGTACTTCGGATCATTGAAGCCATCGTAGAAGACTTCCATCACCGCCAGCATGGTGTCGAGGCCGATCAGGTCGGCAAGGGCCAGCGGGCCGATCGGCTGGTTGCAGCCAAGCTTCATGCCGGCGTCGATGTCCTCGGCGGTGGCGAGGCCTTCCTGCAGCGCGAAGATCGCCTCGTTGATCATCGGGCACAGGATGCGGTTCACCACGAAGCCCGGGCTGTTCTTGGCGGTGATCGGGGTCTTGCCGATGGCGGTGGCGAAGCCTTGCGCAGCGGCCAGCGTCGCGTCGGAGGTCTGCAGGCCACGGATCAGCTCGACCAGGGCCATCATCGGCACCGGGTTGAAGAAGTGCATGCCGATGAAGCGCTCCGGCGACGACACGGTGGCGGCCAGCTTGGTGATGGAGATCGACGAGGTGTTGGTGGCGATCAGCGTGGTGGACGGCACGATGCTGTCGATTTCCTTGAGGATGCGCAGCTTGAGACCTTCGTTCTCGGTGGCGGCCTCGATGACCAGTTCGGTGGTGGCCAGGTCGGCGTAGGCGGTAGTGCCGCGGATGCGGGCCAGCGCTGCGTCCTTGTCGGCGGCGCTGATCTTTTCCTTCTTGACCATGCGGTCGAGGCTGCCGGCGACGGTCTTGACGCCGCGCTCGACGGCTTCGGTGGAAATGTCCACCATCACCACATTGATGCCGGCCAGCGCACAGACCTGCGCGATACCGTTGCCCATGGTGCCGGCGCCGATCACGCCGATGTTTTGAATTGCCATGCTGTTGCTCCTGTTTGCGTAGTTTTTAAGAACTTTTTTAAACGCGTTCGAAGATGGCGGCGATGCTCTGTCCGCCACCGATGCACATGGTCACCAGGGCATAACGGGCCCCGTGCGGTGGAGCTCGTAGATGGCCTTGGTGGTGATGATGGCCCCGGTCGCTCCCACCGGATGGCCCAGGGAGATCCCCGAGCCGTTGGGATTGACGCGGGCCGGATCGAGGCCCAGTTCTCGTGTCACGGCGCAGGCCTGGGCTGCAAAAGCCTCGTTGGACGTCGATGACGTCCAGATCTGCGACGGACAGCCCGGTGCGCTGGAGCACCAGGCGGGTGGCGGGAACGGGGCCGATGCCCATGTACAGCGGTTCGACGCCAGCGTGAGCATACCCGACAAGTCGGGCCAGCGGCTTGAGACCGAGGGCTGCCGCGCGTTTCGCCTCGGCCAGCACCACTGCCGCGCTGCTGGCTCTCCAGCGCAGTTCGATGCGTTTCTGCCGGAGATCGGCAGCTTGCTGCAGGTCGAGATGACGGCCTGTCGGAAGTGCATCGCTGGAGCCTGGCGCGGCACATCCTGAAAAAGGCCGGTGATGCGGAAAGCGGGAGTCGTTCAGCCCGGTGACTGACGTGGGGGGCTGGGGCGGAGGGTCAGTCCCAGCCACAGGGCCAGGCAGACGAAGACGCTCAGACGGGGCATGTCGAGCAGGCTGTCCACCATCCCCACGACCATCAGCCCGCTCAGCCCACCCATCAGCGCCCGGGCGAAGGGCATGGCGCGGGTGGTGCTGCGGAGCAGGCGCAGGCCGATGAAAACCAGAGCGGTGAGCAGCGCGGCGATGCCCAGCCAGCCCTGCTCCACGTACAGATGGACGAGGAGGTTCTTGGCGTGCCAGGGCAAGTGGTCCCGGTCGGAGGTGATGAACCAGCGGTCGACCCCCTGCTCGAAGTCGCCATTGGCGAGCAGGGAGCGGCCGTCGGCGGCGATGAGCTCCAGGTCATCCACCAGCACCCGTCCCGGGGAGGACAGGGACAAGGATGCCACGGCCGGCCGCGGCGGGAAGCCTGGTGTAAGGGTGCCGGGGTCGGAGACGCCTTCGATGGTCTGCCAGCCGTCCGCGCCCTTGACCGTAAAGCTGCGGCCCACACAGTCCGCGGAATAGATCAGGTGTTTCCGGCACAGGCTGATCAGCAAGGTGGCCTCAGCGCTGCTCTTCACCCTTAAGCGGAAGCGGAACGGGACCGTGGCGTCCGTGGCGACCCGCTGGGATACCCGCAACTCCTCTCCGTAGCCGATGGTGTGGCGGGCACCCCCCAGCTCCAGCTGACGTCCGCTGGCGTCCCGGTGCAGATGGGCCGTGCCGGGCAGGCCCTCGTCGGGAAGATTCCAGAAGAACGCCTCGGGAAACCGTCCCAGTCCCAGGCCGAGGATCTGCTCCAGCGGGCTGTGGACCATGTTCGCACTGGCCCGGAAGTGGGCCATACGCCCGCTGAGATCCTGGTTGCTCATGGCCATGCGTTCGCCCATGTAGGAGCTGGTCATCGTCGCTACGCCAAGGCCTCCGATGGCCGTGAAGGCCAGCACGGTGGGCAGTGGGAGCATGCTCGGAAGCCACAGGGGGCGGGGCAGCAGGGCCTGGCAAAGCAAGACGGCAAAGGCGCCGCCGGCCGCCAGGGCCGCACCGGGCAGTGCTTCCGGCCCGCCCCAATGGATGCCGACCCAGGCGGTGTTGCCCGCTGTCCAGGTCAGCAGGGCGAGCATCAGGGCCGGACTCGGGCCGTTGCGCCGTTGCAGCAACAGGACCGTGGCGGTTGTGCCCGCCGCCAACAGATAAGCCAGATAGACGCCCTTGGGCAACCAGAACTGGGCCAGCGGGGTCAGCGCCAGCAGTGCCAGGCCGGCCACCACGCCGGCGACGAGCGGTCCCGGCGACATGCGGTGAATGGCACCGCCGGCCTGGTGGCCCAGCACGACCAGACCGACGAAGGCCACCAGACCCCGGTAGCCGCCGCCGCTGAAGCTGCCCAGGCAGCCTGCGGCCACCAGTCCGGCCAGCAGCAGCGTCGGGAGCAGGTGGAGTCGTGGCATGTCCTGACGGGCAGGATGCCGGCTCAGCAGCTGCATCCCGAACATGACGAGCAGGGACAGGCCGACCGCGGCATAGACGATTCGCGAGAAAGTCGTGAAGATCGCGTAGATCCCCAGCGCGGAGGCCACCGCTGCGACGATGCGGAGGGCTGGATGGCGGTGGGTGGTGAGCAGCAGGGCGAAGGGCAGGGTCAGGGCCAGCCAGGCGTCGAGGAGTGCCCCCCCCACGTGCATTTCCCAGAACAACGCGCTGCTCCGGTAATCCGCCGAGAAATTGGTGAAGCCCGGAAAGCTGATCCGCTCCCACAGGGCGGCCAGGCTGCAAGTGGTCAGGCCGAGGGTCATGCCCAGGGCGAAGCGGGTCAGGGCGGCTTCGCCTTCCCGGCGTATGCTCAGGTGCAGGAAGGGGATCAGCAGGAAGGCCAGCACGAAGCCCTTGCCGATCCGCAAGGCGTTGAGGGGAGAGGCGTAGCTGATCAGATCCCCCGGGTCGGCGCTGCCGACTCCCTGGAGACCGAGTACGCTCGAAACGCCCACACTGGCCGCCAGCAGGCCGAAACTCGCGAGCGCGCCCGGGTTGAGGCGGACGGGCGCCGGTTCGCTGTTGCTACTCGGTTGGGCGGCGAAGGTCTCGTGCAGGCCCAGGGCCGCCAGGGTCGCGAGGAGTAGCGCATCGCTTTCGGTGGCATAGATGTGGCCACTCCACGGCGCCAGATCGGCCACCGGCCAGAGGGCGGGCAGCAGGGTCAGCCACAGGCCCGGCCAGCGTACTGTCGCGCCCATGTAGGCGGCCAGCAGGACGCCTGCCAGCAGGGGGGCGAGAGGGTAGGTGTACAGCCAGGCGGCCAGACCGGCCAGGGCCGGGAGGGCGATCAGCACGCCGTACAGGCGCGCCCGGGCAGGAGCGGGGCGGACAGCAGCAAGAGACACGATGAATGAGGGCTGGAACCGGTCGGCCGGATGCTAACTGATTGACCACGGGCTTGTCCCGTCTGTCGGGGCGTTGCCGTCCTTGACCGGCCCGCCTGAGCGCCGCAGCATGGCGACCTGTCACCCCATGTCTCGAACCATGTCGTCCGTACCCCTGGAACCTACCCCCGCCCTGCGTTGCCGGCCCCTGCTGATGCGGGTGCAGGCCACCCGCCCAGCCTTTCTCGGCGTGACGCTGTTTGCCTGCCTGATCGGGTTGGCGGTGGCCCACGGTAGTGGCGTCGCTATCGACGGGTTGAAGGCCGGGCTGACGATCTTCTTCGCTCTCGTCGCCCATGCCGGCATCAATGTCCTCAACGACTACTACGACGCCCGCAGCGGTGCCGACGCGGCCAATGAGGAGCGCCTGTTCCCCTTTACCGGCGGTAGTCGCTTCATCCAGAACGGTGTGCTGTCCGAGGCGGAGACCGGGCGTCTGGGCTTCGGCCTGCTGGCCGCGGTGGTGCCCGCCGGATTATGGCTGGCCTGGTCATCGGCGCCGGGTCTGGTCCTGATCGGCTTGGCTGGCTTGTTCCTCGGCTGGGCCTATACTGCGCCGCCGCTGGCACTGGTCTGCCGTGGCTTGGGCGAGCTGGCGGTAGCGGCGGGTTGGCTGATCGTGGTGGTCGGCACTGACTTCGTGCAGCGTGGCGGTTTTTCGCTCGTGCCTGCCATCGCCGGCCTGTCCTATGCGCTGCTGGTGGCGGCGATCCTGTTCATCAACGAATTTCCCGATCGGCGTGGCGATGAAGCGGCCGGCAAGCGCACGCTGGTGGTCCGCCTCGGGCCGCACTCCGCCAAGTGGGCCTATCTCGGCCTGATACTGCTGGCCTACGGCTGGCTGGTACTGATGGTCGGGCAGAATGTGTTGCCGCGAGGCGCAGCCGCCGCCGCGCTGACGTTGATCTTTTCTTTCCGTGCCGCCCGCTATCTGCTGATCCATGCCAGTGAGCCGGTCGAGCTGGCGCCAGCCCTCAAGCTGACGATCGTCGCCGCCAACCTGCACGGCCTGGTCCTCGCTGCCACACTGGCGTTCGGACGTTGGCCGGGAGCCCTGTCATGAGTTTCGAGCTGCCCTTCGCTGCCGCGGACATTCACGGCATCATCTTCGACATGGATGGCCTGCTGCTGGACAGCGAGCGCGTCGCCCTCGCCACCGTCGCCACAGCGGCTGCCGAGCTGGGGCTGGAATGGCGCGCCGAAGTAGGGTTGGCGATGGTCGGTCTCAACTCGCAGGACGGCCCGAAGGTGATCCGCCACCACCTGGGCGAGGACTACCCGGTGGCCGATCTCTATGACGCCTTCGGGCGCATCTACGAAGAGGCCATCGCCGCCGGCAGCATCCCACTGAAGGGCGGCGTGGTGGAGCTCTTCGACGTGCTCGATGGCCTGTCCCTCGGCCGCGTGGTCGCCACTTCGACGCGTCGCTCCCGTGCCGAGCCCAAGCTGGCGGCGGTGGGCCTGCTGCCGCGGGTGCACGGCATGGTATGTGGCGACGAGGTGAGCCGCGGCAAGCCGGCGCCGGACATCTTCCTGGCGGCGGCCGCGCGCCTCGGCGTACCGGTGGCGAACTGCCTGGTGCTGGAAGACTCCAACGCAGGTGTGCGCGGCGCACTGGCGGCCGGTACGCGGGTGGTGATGGTGCCCGACCTGCTGCAGCCCGCCGACGACGTGCGGGCGGCCGGCGTGCCGGTGGCGGTCAGCCTCCGCGACATCGCCGGTTTCCTGCTGACGAGGAGCGCCTGATGCGTCGAATACTCTGGCTAGTGGCCTGCCTGGTGGCCGCGCCGGTGCTGGCGGAGGACGCCGCGTCGACGGCCTTCTGCCTGTTTCCGCTGCCGTCCGACAGTGGCGTGCAGCGCTGGATCAACCTGGGCATCGTGCAGTACCTGGATGTCCGCTCCGACGAGGTCCGGATCTATTTCGGCGGCGGCAACCTGGGTAGCGGCCATGAGGCACGTATCCCGGTGAAGGGGCGCGAGGAGGCCGACGCGCTCCTCGCCAGCCTGCGCCGCACGGCAGCCGCCTGCGCCAGATCAAATTCAGTCAACCCGGCCAATTCGGCCTACCTGGGAGGAACTCCGTGAAACTCATCGGCATGCTGGATTCACCCTTCGTACGACGAACCTTCATCACCGCCCGGATGCTCGGGATTCCCTTCGAGCACCAGTCCCTGTCGGTCTTCCGCAATTTCGACGAATTCCACACCATCAACCCGCTGGTCAAGGCCCCGACGCTGGTCTTCGACGATGGCGAGGTGATGGTGGACAGCTCCCACATCATCGCCTGGCTGGAGCGCATCGCCCCGCCCGGCAACAGCCTGCTGCCGTCCGATGCGGCCGGCCTGCGGCGCTGCCTGCAGCTCACCAGCCTGGGCCTGGCAGCGGCCGAGAAGAGCGTGCACCGGGTCTATGAGATGAAGGTGCGCCCGAAGGACTACCGCGACCCGGACTGGCTGCGTCGTGTCGAAGGGCAGATCCGCGACACCTACGCGGTGCTCGAGCAGCACGTCGGCGACGCCGACTGGCTGTGCGGCGCGCGCCCGACCCAGGCCGACATCACCGTGGCGGTGGCCTGGCGTTTCACGCATTATTCGGCCCCCGGCCTGGTTGCCGACAGCGACTACCCGGCCCTCGCCGCGCTGGCCGCCAACGCCGAGGCCCTGCCGGCCTTCATGGCGGCGGACTACAGCTAAGCACTCTGTGACCCCCTTTCCCCGCGAGATTCGATGATTGGACGCATCACCGGCCGCCTGGCCGAAAAGAACCCGCCGCAGATCCTGATCGACGTGAATGGCGTCGGCTACGAACTGGAAGTCCCGATGAGCACCTTCTACTGCCTGCCCGCCACCGGCCAGGCCGTGAGCCTGTCCACCCACATGGCGGTGCGCGAGGACGGGCACTTCCTGTACGGCTTCGCCACCGAGGACGAGCGGGCCGCCTTCCGCCAGCTGCTCAAGGTGGCCGGCATCGGCGCGCGCACCGCGTTGGCGGTGCTGTCCGGCCTGTCGGTGGCCGATCTGGCCCAGGCCGTGGCGCTGCAGGAGAGCGGCCGCCTGGTCAAGATCCCCGGCATCGGCAAGAAGACCGCCGAGCGCCTGCTGCTGGAGCTGCGCGACAAGCTCGCCAAGGCACTGCCGACGGTGGCCGGCAGCGTCGCCGCCAGCCTGCCCGGCGACGACCGGGCCGACATCGTCAATGCGCTGCTGGCCCTCGGCTACAACGAGAAGGAGGCCCTCAGTGCAGTCAAGAATCTGCCGGAAGGCGTCGGCGTCTCGGACGGCATCCGCCAGGCACTGAAGGGCTTGTCGAAGGCCTGACACCGCAGCGGGCGGCGTGGGCTCCCAGGTCTGCCGGGGCGGCGGGATCGTCCTGCTACGGTGGACGTGGCACTGTCTAAAAGATCAGGGATAATTCCGCCCATTCCATCCGAGAGGGCGCCCATGACTCCCCGACGCACTGCCCAGCTGGCCATCACCGCCGTGCTGATCCTCGGCTGCGCCCTCGTGCTCAGCCCCTTTTTCGCGGCCATCCTGTTCGCCGGCACGGTGTGCGTGACCACTTGGCCGATGTACCAGGCCCTGCACCGACGCTTCGGGCGCCGCGACGGGTTGGCGGCGCTGACCATGACCCTGTTGCTGACGGCGGTGCTGCTGGTGCCTATGGTCGGTCTGGCCGCTTCGCTGACCGATTCGGCGATCACGCTGGTCGATTATGTGCGCGGCCTCATCGAGCAGTCCGACGGCCAGCCGCCCCACTGGCTGAAGGACATCCCTCTGGTCGGCCACGACATCGACGCCTATGTGCGCAAGCTGGCCCACAGCCAGACCGAGGTGCGCAAGCTGGCGCTGGAAGCCATCGAGCCGGCGCGCAAGTTCGCACTGGGCCTCGGCGGCATGGTCGGTCAGGGCCTGCTGCAGATCTCGCTGGTGCTGTTCATTGGCTTCTTCCTGTACCGCGACGGCGCGCGCATCGAGGCCCAGTTGGAGGTCGGCGCTGCGCGCCTGGGCGGCCCGGTGTGGGGCGACCTGCTGCACCTGGCCGGCAGCACCGTGAAGGCAGTGATGATCGGCATCGTCGGCACCGCTGCAGCCCAGGCCCTGGTGGCGCTGATGGGCTTCCTGGTGGCCGGTGTGCCGGGGGCGTTGCTGCTCGCCGCCGGGGTGTTCTTCCTGTCGCTGGTGCCCGTCGGGCCGCCGCTGATCTGGGGCGGCGCAGCCTTCTGGCTGTACCAGCAGGGGGACAACGGCTGGGCCATCTTCATGGTGCTGTGGGGCCTGCTGGCGATCAGCTCGGTGGACAACTTCCTCAAGCCGATCCTGATCAGCCGCACGTCCAGCCTGCCGATCCTGCTGATCGCCCTGGGTGCCTTCGGTGGCGTGCTGGCCTTCGGCTTCATCGGCATCTTCCTTGGACCCACTTTCCTGGCCCTCGGCCAGGCCTTGTTCACCAGCTGGACCGTCAGCCAGTCGGCCGATGCGCCGGCCGCTGAACTCGCAGAGGCTCCGGAGGGCCGTTCATGATCCACACCGACGACATCAAGGGTGGTCAGCCCGATCCTTCCGCCCGCCTGATCACCGCCCAGCGCGCCAGCAACCAGGAAGAGGCGCTGGAGCGGGCGCTGCGCCCCAAGCGGCTTGACGACTATGTCGGCCAGCAGAAGATCCGCGACCAACTGGATATCTTCATCGAGGCCGCCAAGCGGCGTAGCGAAGCGCTGGATCATGTGCTGCTGTTCGGCCCTCCGGGCCTCGGCAAGACGACGTTGGCCCACATCGTGGCGGCCGAGATGGGCGTCAACCTGCGCCAGACCTCCGGCCCGGTGCTGGAGCGCGCCGGCGACCTGGCGGCGCTGTTGACCAACCTCGAACCCCACGACGTGCTGTTCATCGACGAGATCCATCGCCTGAGCCCGGTGGTGGAGGAAATCCTCTACCCGGCGCTGGAGGACTTCCAGATCGACATCATGATCGGCGAAGGCCCGGCGGCCCGCTCGGTGAAGCTCGATCTGCCGCCGTTCACGCTGGTCGGCGCGACGACCCGCGCCGGCATGCTGACCAACCCGCTGCGCGACCGCTTCGGCATCGTCGCCCGCCTGGAGTTCTATACGCCACAGGAGCTGTCCTACATCGTCAGCCGTTCGGCTGGCCTGCTCGACGTGGAGATCGAGGATACCGGCGCCTTCGAGATCGCCCGCCGGGCCCGCGGCACGCCGCGCATCGCCAACCGTCTGCTGCGCCGGGTGCGCGACTACGCAGAGGTGCGCGCCGACGGCCGCATCACCGCGGGCGTGGCGGACGCGGCGCTGACCATGCTGGACGTGGACCACCTGGGCCTCGACCTGATGGATCGCAAGTTGTTGGGGGCGATGCTGGAGAAGTTCGGCGGCGGCCCGGTGGGCCTGGACAACCTGGCGGCGGCGATCGGCGAATCGTCCGACACCATCGAGGACGTGCTGGAACCCTACCTCATTCAGCAGGGCTACCTGCAGCGTACGCCGCGGGGCCGCATGGCCACCGCGTCGATCTGGCAACACTTCGGCCTGCTGCCGCCCGGCGCGGCGGGCAGCGGCAGTCTGCGGGAGGGCGACGCCTAGGCGTCAGAGCTGCCCAGCGCGGTGTGCACCCGCTCGGCGGTGCTCAGGAAATCGTCGAGGTTTTCCTGGTCGAGGGGCTGGATGTACAGCCGGGCGGCCTTGGCGGTGATCGTCAGGCCGCCTTTCTGGTCGCGTGCGATCCAGCCTTGCTGGATCAGGTTGCTGACCTTGCGGCGCACGGTTTCCCGCGGGATGCCGGTGGATGAGCTGATCGAGAAGGCATTGCAGGGGCGCAGCGGCAACTGTCGGAAGTCGTCGTCGGCGGTGCTCCGGATGATCGACGTCAGGGTCTGGTCGTCCAGGCCGAGGCCGCCGATGTTGTAGAGGCCGACTTCGCCGAGGACGATCGGCAGCAGCAGATCGCCCTCGAAGGCGGCATACAGACGCACCAGGTAGCGCAGGTTGTAGCGGGAAAGCAGGAGGGCTGCGGCGCGTCGGTCGGGGCCTGCCAGGGCCCCGTTATCGCCCGCCATGGGGGGGGCGAGGAAGACCGACTCGCGGGAGCCAGGGGGCAAGGGGGTGTCCATCGGTAGCTCCATCGGGATAATCAATCGGAATGCTGAAACACTATTTAACTTTTCAGTGGCTTGAGCATACACACCTCTTGCCACTCGCATGCCGAAAAACTACCCGTTTTGGGTTTTTCTATATCTGACAGGCCAGTCCCTTGAGGTATTCGCCTTCGGGTACGGCCAGCCCGATGGGATGGTCGGGGGCTGCGGACAGGCGGTGCAGGATGCGCGCTTCGACGCCGACGTCTGCAGCTGCTCCGGCAACGATTTTCTGGAACAGTTCCTGGCCGATGCCGCCGGAGCAGGAATAAGTCATCAGGATGCCGCCCGGATTGAGCAGGCGGAAGCCCAGTAGATTGATGTCCTTGTAGGCGCGCGCAGCCCGCTCGGCGTGGGCGGCGGACGGCGCGAACTTGGGCGGATCGAGGACGATCAGGTCGAACTTGCGGCCCTCGGCCTTGAAGCCGCGCAGGGCCTGGAAGACGTCGTCCTCGCGCCATTCGGCGCGGCTGGCGTCGAGCTGCGGGTTGAGGGCCAGGTTGCGGGCGGCGGTGAGCAGCGCCGGGCCCGACGAGTCGATGGAGATCACGCTCTTCGCGCCGCCGGCCAGCGCCTGCAGCGAGAAGCCGCCGGTGTAGCAGAAGCAGTTGAGTACGTCGCGGCCGGCCGACAGCTGGCCGGTGAGCAGGCGGTTGTCGCGCTGGTCGAGGTAGAAGCCGGTCTTGTGGCCGCCGACCACGTCCACTTCCATGCGCACGCCGTTCTCGACGATGCTCAGCGTTGCCGGCAGCTCGCCATGGGCCAGGCCGGTGACCGGGCCGAGGCCTTCGAGCTTGCGCACATCGGAGTCGGAGCGCTCATAAACGGTGCTGCAGCCAGTGGCCTGGACAAGGCCGGCGACGATCGCCTCGCGCCATTTGTCGGCTCCTGCGCTGGTCAACTGGACGACGACGACAGGGCCGAAGCGGTCGGCGATGACGCCCGGCAGGCCGTCGGACTCCCCGTGGATCAGGCGCACGCCATCCTGCCCGGCCAGCCAGGGGTGGGTGGCCCGCCGCGCCACCGAGGCGGCAACGCTGCGCTTGATGAAGGCGTGATCCACCGACTGATCGCAGTCGAAGGTCCATACCCGCGCGCGGATTTGCGATTCCGGCGACCACGCCGCCCGCGCCAGTGCCCGCCCGTCGGCGTCCTTCACCAGCACCGTATCCCCCGGCCGCGCCCGCCCCTCCAGCCGATCCACGGAACCGGCAAAGATCCAGGGGTGACGACGGAGTACGGAACGTTCCTTGCCGGGCTTGAGAATGAGATCGGTCATGACAGTGGCGCTATGAAAAGGAGGAGCAAACAGAAGGAAAGGGGACAACCAAGGAAAACAACAGAGCAACAAACAACCCCTGTGGCTAGGGGGCAGAAGGCGTAGCGAGCGGTTCGAGGTCGCAACGAGAAGCACAGCCGTACTCGAGTACGGCGAGCATCACAGTTGCGAGATCGAGCCGCGCAGTAGCCTTATGCCCCCTAGCCGAGTTGGCGGATGAGGGCGGCGCTGACCATCTCGCCGATGCGCGTGACGTACAGCGTACCCATCTCAGGATAGAACCGTTCCGGGTCTTCGCTGCCCATCGCGAGCATGCCGAAGGTCTGCTCATCGCGGCGCAAGGGCACCAGCGCCACCGAGCGGATCAGCCGGCTGGCCGGGCCGAACCAGCCGGTGGCCTCGCGCAGCGCCGGTGTGCCGCAGTAGGGCTGCATGAGGTCGCCGCTGAAGAAGCGGACTTCCTCACCGACGGGAAGGAATTCGGGCCCGCTGCGCGTCAGCACGCTGTTCCACACGCGAAAGGCCACGTGGGGCACGGCGAAGTCCTCCTGAAGATGCAGGTAGATGACCCGGCGGATCGCCTCGAAATCCTCGGCTTCCAGCAGGGACACGGTCAGGCGATGGACCTTGGCGCTGATGCCGTCGTTCTCCTCGCCGAAGGACAGCAGCTCGGCGAACTTGTCCTCCAGGTGAGCGATGCGGTCGCGCAGGGCGATCAGCTGGCGCTCGGTGAGGGAGATCGCGTGGCCGGTGTGCGGGTGGCCCACCGTCAGGTCGGTCAGCAGGGTCGAGTGTTCGTCGAAGAAGTCGGGATGCTCCTGCAGGAACTGGACGATGTCGGAAGGATTCATGGCGTTCGGGCCGGAGGGCGCAGGTGAGGGTTCAGGGAAGCGTCAGCTCACCCGAAAAGACGGTGACCGCCGGGCCGGTCATCAGGACCGGGGTGCCGACACCGTTCCACGCGATGGTGAGTTCGCCGCCACGGGTTTCGACGGTGACGGGAGAGACAACCAGCTCGCGCAGGATGCCCGCCACCACCGCGGCGCAAGCCCCCGTGCCACAGGCCAGGGTTTCGCCAGCGCCGCGTTCGTAGACCCGCAGGCGTACCCGATGTTCATCGACAACCTGCAAAAAGCCGGCATTGACCCGCGCCGGGAAGCGCGGATGGTTCTCGATCAGGGGGCCCTGGACGGCCACCGGGGCGGTATCCACGTCGGCCACCACCTGCACCGCGTGGGGATTGCCCATGCTGACGGCGGTGATGGCGACGGCGGTGCCGGCCACGTCGAGGGGCTGTACGTGGGCGTCGGAGTCGCTGACGAAGGGCACGTCGGCCGGCTTGAGGACCGGCACGCCCATATCGACGGTGACGTTGCCGTCCGCTTCGAGGCGCGGTGCGATGATGCCCTTCTTGGTCTCGACGCGGATCTCCTGCTTGTCGGTGAGACCCTGTTCGAAGACGAAGCGGGCGAAGCAGCGGGCGCCGTTGCCGCACTGTTCCACCTCGCCGCCGTCGGCGTTGAAGATGCGGTAGCGGAAGTCCACGCCCGGCGCCTGGGCAGGCTCGACGACCAGCAGTTGGTCGCAGCCGACGCCGAAGTGGCGGTCGGCCAGGTGGCGGACCTGTTCCTCGGTGAGCTGGATGTCCTGGCGCACGGCGTCGATCATCACGAAGTCGTTGCCGAGGCCCTGCATCTTGGTAAAGGCGAGTTTCTTGCTCATGGGATAAGATCCAGGTAATCGCGCCACACGCAGCGGTCCATCACGACGGTGATGCCCGCCGCACGGGCCCGCTCGGCCGCTTTTTCGTTGATCACGCCGTCCTGCAGCCACAGGCGCTTGACGCCCATCGCGATGCACTCGTCGACGATCGGGTCGATCTGGTCGGCAGAGCGGAACACGTCCACCAGGTCGATCGGGTGGGGAATGTCGGAGAGGTGCGGATAGGCCTTTTCGCCGAGAACTTCGGCAACGGCCGGCCGAACCGGTACGATTCGGTATCCGAAACCCTGCATGCCCTTGGCCACCCTGTGGCTCGGGCGATCCGGACGCGGTGACAGGCCGACCACGGCGATCGTCTTGACCTCCTGCAGCAGGCGGCGGACCTGGTCGGGCGGGGGATTGGTAAACATGGCGGGATTCTACCGGATTGGTGGGGTGCAGAAAGCTTGCGGATGTCCGCAGGGAATAGGGCCAGGTGGCCCGGTTTGGAGAATGCAATGGAGCGCAATGCACGGCCTGGTGTCGTGAGAAGGGGATTCTCGTCGGTCTGGCGGGCGGTGGACCGCCTGCGGCAGGTGAGTCTCAACGTGTTGTTCATCGCCGTGGTGGTGTTCGTGGTGGGCGGCTGGTGGGCGGCCCGGCCGGCTCCGTTGCCTGCTGACGCGGCGCTGCTGGTGGCGCCGGTCGGTCAGCTCGTCGAGCAGCGCAGCGCACGCAGTCCGATGGGCGTGCTGCAGGGCGTCGAGGGTATCCATCAGGTGCTGCTGCGCGACGTGGTGGATGGCATCCGTGCCGCCGCCACCGACTCGCGCATCAAGGCGCTGGTCATCGAAACCGACGGCCTGTCGGGTGCAGGGCTGGCCAAACTGCAGGAAATCGCTGCGGCCATCGGCGAGTTCCGCAAGGCAGGCAAGAAGGTCTATGCCTACGGCAAGCGCTTCGATCAGGGGCAGTACCACTTGGCGTCCCGGGCCGACGAGGTTTTCGTGAACCCCGATGGCTACGTGCTGCTGTCCGGCTTCGCGCGCTTCCCGACCTACTTCAAGGGTTTGTTCGACCAGGTTGGCGTGAAGATGCAGGTCTTCCGCGTCGGCACCTACAAGTCCTTCGTCGAGCCCTACACTCGCAGCGACATGTCGCCGGAGGACCGGGAGGCCACCAAGGCTTACCTGGACGTGGCCTGGCAGGCCTATCAAGCGGATATCGCCGCGGCCCGTCCGAAGGCGGGGGCCAACCTGGCCGCTTACATCGGCGACGCGCCAGCACAACTGGCCGCAGCCGGCGGCGATGCGGCCAAAATGGCGCACAACGCCGGGCTGGTGGATGGCCTGAAGACCGCCGACCAGTGGCGCGACTTCCTGAGGCAGCAGATCGGGGTGGCGGACGATAACAAGGGTTATCGCCACGTGGATCTGGCCACCTATGTGGCCCGTGTGCGCGACGAGCAGCCGCATCCGGCCGACAAGATCGGTGTGGTGGTGGCCCAGGGCGCGATCGTCGACGGTGAGCAGCCGCCCGGCGTGGTCGGTGGTGACACGCTGGCCGGCCTGATCCGTCAGGCCCGCGAGGACAAGGCGATCAAGGCGGTGGTGCTGCGCGTGGACAGCCCGGGCGGCAGCGCGACGGCATCCGAAGTGATCCGCCGCGAGCTGGAATTGACCCGCGAGGCCGGCAAGCCGGTGGTCGTTTCGATGGGCTCGGTGGCGGCTTCCGGTGGCTACTGGATCAGCATGGCGGCCGACGAGGTGTGGGCCAGCCCGACCACCATTACCGGCTCGATCGGCATCTTCGCGATGATGCCGGACATCTCCGGCCCGATGGCCAAGCTGGGCCTGACGGTGGACGGGGTTGGCACCACCGTGCTGGCCGGCGGCCTTGACCCGCGTCGGCCCCTCGACCCGCAGGTCGCCAACCTGCTGCAGCAGAACATCGAGTTTGGCTACCGGCGCTTCGTCGAACTGGTCGGCAAGAACCGCAAGATGACGGTCGAGGCGGTGGACCACGTCGCCCAGGGGCGGGTGTGGATGGGCAGCCAGGCCCGCGAAAAAGGCCTGGTGGACAAGCTCGGCAACTTCGACGCGGCCCTCAAGGCTGCCGCCGCGCGGGCCGGTCTGAAGGACTACGACGTGAGCTACGTGGAAAAGCCCCTGTCGCCCCGTGACCAGCTGTTGCTGCGCTTGCTCGACAGTGGTGAGGAAGAAGCCCGCGGCGCAACGCGCCAGGCGTCGGTGGTGGACCAGGCCGTGGCAAAGATCCGCAGCGAGCTGGCCGGCTTGGCCCTGTGGAACGACCCTGGCCACGTCTATCTGCATTGCCTCTGCGACGCGCCGTAAGAGCGGCAGGAGTCAAATGCGGAACGGGGCAGCCTGCTGGCTGCCCCGTTTTTTTCTGGTGCCCTGATATTTGGGCGCCTTACCAGCGCTTGATGACCCACTTCGGTACGCGCAGGCCGCTGTCCTGGGCGCTACGGCGCGTGAAGTCGCCCTGGCCGACGTCGTCGTAGAGATAGTAGGCCGGGCCGTTGGGTGGCGTCACCTTGATCATGTAGAGCTGGCCGTTGACGCGGTATTCCTCGACGGTGTCTTCGCCCTTCTTGACGATGGTGACCTGGGGCTCCTGCTCCTGGTCCAGCTCCATGCCGGGCGGCGGCGGGGGCGGCTCGGGCAGGGGTTCGAGTTTCGGGGGCTGCTGGGCCCATGCGGAGGCGGTGACGGCGATCAGCAGGGTGGCGAAATGGCTAACGCGGGGCATGAAGGTCTCCTGACTATGCCGTGATTGTACGCTGCGGGGCTGACCGTCAGAGATTGAGCATCAGCTCGTGCTCTTCCGGCAGCGGCAGGAAGCCGCGGCTCTGGTAATGGTTGAAGATCGCATCCACCACCTTTTCGGGTTCGTCGATGACCTGAACCAGATTGATGTCTTCCGGGTTGATCATGCCTTCGTCGACCAACCGGTCCTTGAACCAGTCAATCAGGCCGCGCCAGAAGGGCTCGTGGACCAGAATCACCGGGATCTTGCTGCTTTTGCCGGTCTGGATCAGCGTCATCGCCTCCAGCAATTCGTCCAGGGTGCCGAAACCGCCGGGCATCACCACGTAGGCCACCGCGAACTTCACGAACATGAACTTGCGCGCGAAGAAGTGCTGGAAGGTCTGGGAGATGTCCTGGTAGGGGTTGGCCTGCTGCTCCATCGGCAGCTGGATGTTCAGCCCGACGCTCGGCGACTTGCCGAAATAGGCGCCCTTGTTGGCGGCCTCCATGATGCCGGGGCCGCCGCCGGAGATCACCGAGAAGCCGGCGTCCGAAAGCAGGCGTGCGATGCGTTCGGTTTTCTCGTAATACGGATGGTCGGGCTTGGTGCGGGCGCTGCCGAAGATCGAGACGGCCGGGCGGATCGGCTTGAGGCGCTCAGTGGCCTCGACGAACTCTGCCATAATTCCGAAAATCCGCCACGACTCCCTGGCCGTGAAGTTCTGCGCTGCCGTGTTCGGCACCATCCGGGGGAGTTTGTCTTTTGCAGTCATTTTTCTTGTAAGGAGTGAGGGGTGAGGGGTGAGGTTCCGCCTGCTCTGCCTCGCGAACCCATGCCGACCTTGTTGCTCGTAGACGGTTCCAGTTACCTGTACCGTGCCTTCCATGCCTTGCCCGACCTGCGCAATTCGGCGGGAGAACCGACTGGCGCGGTGCGCGGGGTTCTTTCCATGCTACGTCGGCTCGAATCCGACTACAAGGCGGAATACCGCGCCTGCGTATTCGATGCCAAGGGCAAGACTTTCCGCGACGACTGGTTTCCCGACTACAAGGCCCAGCGCCCACCGATGCCGGATGACCTGCGCGCGCAGATCGAGCCGCTGCACGAGGCCGTGCGGGCCGAGGGCTGGCCGCTGCTGATGGAGGATGGCGTCGAGGCCGACGACGTGATCGGCACGCTGACCCGCCGCGCCGTCGAGGCCGGCTGGGAGGTCGTCATCTCCACCGGCGACAAGGACCTGACCCAGCTCGTGCAGCCCGGCGTGCGCTGGGTGAATACGATGAGCGAAGAGGTTCTCGACGAAGCCGGCGTGACCGCCAAGTTCGGTGTGCCGCCAAACCTGATCGTCGATTACCTGACCCTGATCGGCGACACCGTGGACAACGTGCCCGGCGTCGAAAAGTGTGGTCCCAAGACCGCGGTGAAGTGGCTCACCGAGTACGGCAACCTGGACAACCTGGTCGCCAATGCAGACAAGGTCGGCGGCAAGGTCGGCGAGAACCTGCGCAAGCATCTGGACTTCCTGCCCCTCGGGCGCAAGCTGGTCACCGTCGTCACCGACCTGCCGCTGCCGGTCGGTCCCGCCGACCTGCCGGCGCGGGAGGACGACAAGGAGGCGCTGGCGGCGATCTACCGGCGCATGGAATTCAAGGGCTGGCTGAAGGAGCTGGAGCAGGGCGTGCATCGCGCCGCGCCGGCCGCCGCCGAGGCGCCCGAGGCTGTCGTGCCCCAGGGCGAGCCGGGCGCCCATCGCAACGGCTACGAGACGCTGCTCGACTGGGCCGCCTTCGATGCGTGGCTGGCGAAGATCTCCGCCGCCGACATCACTGCTTTCGATACCGAGACCACCGGCCTCGATCCGCTGGTCGCCACCCTGGTCGGTATGTCCTTCGCCACCGTCGAGGGCGAGGCGGCCTACCTGCCGCTGGCCCATAACTACGCCGACGCGCCGGCCCAGCTGCCGCTGGCCGGGGTGTTGGCCAGGCTGAAGCCCTGGCTGGAGTCTGATACCCACCGCAAGCTTGGCCAGAACCTCAAGTACGACGCCCACATCCTGGCCAACCACGGTATCGCGCTTGCCGGCATCGCGGAGGACACGCTGCTCGAGTCCTACGTGCTGGAGAGCGACAAGTCCCACGACATGGACTCCCTGGCCAGCCGCCACCTGGGCCTCAAGACGCTGACCTACGCCGAAGTGTGCGGCAAGGGCGCCAAGCAGATCGGCTTCGGCGAGGTCGAGCTGGCCCGCGCCACCGAATACGCCGCCGAGGACGCCGACATCACGCTGCGCCTGCACCATGCGCTGGCAGCCCAGCTGGCCGTCGAGCCGGGCCTTGCCGCGCTGTACCGGGACGTGGAGTTGCCCACCGCGCGGGTGCTCTTCGAGATGGAGCGCAACGGCGTACTGATCGACGACTTCCTGCTCGCCCAGCATTCCGAGGAGCTCGGCCGCCGCCTGCACGAACTGGAGCAGCAGGCCCATGAGCTGGCCGGCCAGCCCTTCAACCTGGGTTCGCCCAAGCAGCTCGGCGAGATCCTGTTCACCAAGCTGGGCCTGCCGGTGGTCAAGAAGACCGCCACCGGCCAGCCGTCCACCGACGAAGACGTGCTGACCCAGCTCGCCGACGACTACCCGCTGCCCAAGCTGCTGCTGGAGCACCGCAGCCTGGCCAAGCTGAAGAACACCTACACCGACAAGCTGCCGCTGATGGTCAACCCGAAGACCGGCCGCGTGCACACCAGCTTCAGCCAGGCGGTGGCGGTCACCGGGCGGCTCGCCAGCTCCGAGCCCAACCTGCAGAACATCCCGATCCGCACGCCGGAAGGGCGCCGCATCCGCGCCGCCTTCATCGCGCCGGCCGGCCACAAGATCGTGTCGGCGGACTACTCGCAGATCGAACTGCGCATCATGGCCCACCTGTCCGGCGACAAGGGCCTGCTCGACGCCTTCGCCCACGGCGAGGACGTGCACCGCGCCACCGCCGCCGAGATCTTCGGCGTGACGCCGCTGGAGGTCACCAGCGAGCAGCGTCGCTACGCCAAGGTGATCAACTTCGGCCTGATCTACGGCATGAGCGCCCACGGCCTGGCCAAGAACCTGAGCATCGAGCGGGCCGCCGCGGCCAACTACATCGACCGCTACTTCGCGCGCTATCCCGGCGTCGCCGCCTACATGGAGCGCACCCGCCTGGAGGCCAAGACCAACGGTTACGTCGAGACGGTGTTCGGCCGCCGCCTGCACCTGCCGGACATCCGCGCCCAGCAGGTGGGGCGCCGCCAGGCCGCCGAGCGGGCGGCGATCAATGCGCCGATGCAGGGCACCGCTGCCGACCTGATCAAGAAGGCGATGATCGCCACGTCGGCCTGGCTGAAGACGGCCGGCGTGAAGTCGCGCCTGATCCTGCAGGTCCACGACGAACTGGTGCTTGAAGTGCCGGACGACGAGGTGGAATTGATCCGCGTCCAGCTGCCGAAGCTGATGGCCGGCGTCGCGCAACTTTCCGTGCCGCTGGTGGCCGAAGTGGGTGTCGGCGCCAACTGGGACGAGGCCCACTGATCCCTTTTTGGGGCGTCGTGGCGTTTCCCGGCCGTTGGGCGAGGTGATCTCCGTGGCCGGGCCCATCGCCCTATCGTCAAACTGTGTCCGCAGATCAATGAAACGAA
>Ga0265332_10000339_pt1 | contig 35321 bp, 37 predicted proteins | sample 41926metaG_FD_202084 | JGI IMG/M metagenome (GOLD analysis project Ga0265332, IMG submission 202084) | Rhizosphere microbial communities from Carex aquatilis grown in University of Washington, Seatle, WA, United States - 4-19-26 metaG | ecosystem: Host-associated > Plants > Roots > Rhizosphere...
TGTGCGTCGTGCAGATGAACGAGCTCGCCCAGCACCTCGTCCAGCACGCCGGGCATCCCGTCGCCCGCGCGGATCCTGCGCAGCACGGTCGCCGTGTCGTCGCGGGTCCAGTCGATATGGCGGTCCAGCTGGCGGAGCAGCGGACGTTCGCGTCCGCGCACCGACGCTTCCGCGTAGTCGAGCGGATCGGGCGCTTCGCCGCGCGCGAGACGCGCCAGCATCGCGTGCACGGCGGCAACGGCCGCCTCGGTGACCTCGTTGCGATAGAGGCTGCTCTTCGTCGCCGCGCGCATCGGAAAGCGCGCTTCGGCCCACACGTCGCCCGCGTCCATCTCGCCGTTCGCCTCGAGCGCGGTGACGCCCCATTCGGCTTCGCCGTTCATGATCGCCCAGTCGAGTGCCGAGGGACCGCGGTCGCCGCGAATGCCCGGGTGGATCACGATACAGCGATACTTCCGCCACACGCTTTCGGGAATCCTGCGCTTGAGGAACGGCGCGATGACAAGGTCCGGCTGCCACAGCGCGACCGCCTCCGCGGTGACGCTGTCGTGAACGTCGAGCTCGGTGGAGACCTCGTGACCGGCCGCGCAGAGCTCGATGTGGAGCCGCTGCGTCAGGCTGTTGAACGCATGCGCGAGCAGGAGTATCCGCATGACTTACTGCGGATCGATGAAAAGCATCGCGAGCAGCCCTCTAGGCGAGGCGGACCGCAGCGAGGCGCGAGACAGTACATGCAAGTACGGCGAGCGCCGAGCGAGGACACAACGAAGCATGGAGGGCGCGCAGCAGCTTTGCATCGATTCGTCAGCAGATGCGGGGAAGCTGCTCGCCTGTCAGCCAGTCGACGACGCGCCTGCCGCCGAAGCTCGTGTCCATCTGCACGAAATGGTGCGGATCGGCGACGACCTTGCCGACGATCGAAGCCCCCTGCCCCAGCGGATGTGCGCGCATCGCCGCCAGCAGGCGATCGGCGTCGGCCGCGTCGCAGATCGCGACCAGCTTGCCTTCGTTCGCGACATAGAGCGGGTCGAGGCCGAGGAACTCGCACGCCGCCGCGACCTGGGGCGCGACCGGGATGCACTTCTCGTCGATGATCATCCCGCAGTCCGATTGCCGCGCGAGCTCGTTCAGCGTCGTCGCGAGGCCGCCCCGTGTCGGGTCGCGCAGGCACCGGATGCCCGGAACCACGGCGAGCATTGCCGCGACGAGGCCGTGCAGCGCCGCCGTGTCGGAGCGGATCGTCGTCTCGAATTCGAGGTTCTCGCGCAGCGACATGATCGCCACGCCGTGATCGCCCATCGTGCCGCTGACGAGGATCGCGTCGCCGGGCCGCGCACGGTTGCCGGAGATCTCGATGCCCGGCGGAACGATGCCGGTGCCGGTCGTCGTGATGAAGACGCCGTCGCCCTTGCCGCGCTCGACGACTTTCGTGTCGCCGGTGACGACCGGAACGCCGGCCTCGCGCGCGGCCGCCGCCATCGATTCGACGATGCGCTTGAGATCGGCGAGCGGAAAGCCTTCCTCCAGCACGAAGCCCGCCGCGAGATTCAACGGCGTCGCACCGGCCATCGCGACGTCGTTGATCGTGCCGTGCACCGACAGGCACCCGATGTCGCCGCCGGGGAAGAAGAGGGGCGACACGACGTGGCTGTCGGTCGCGATCACCATCCGGCCTGCCGGTACGTTGAAGCGCGCCTGGTCGTTCATTTCGCGCAGCCATTCGTTGTCGAACGCGCGCAGGAAGAGCTCGTCGATGAGCTGCGCCATCGCCCGCCCGCCGCTGCCGTGCGTCATGTCGATGCGGCCGTGCCTGAAGTCGACCGGGCGCACGTAGCCGCTGCGCACTGCGCTCACGCCTCCACCTCCGCGGGCGCCGCGACGATCGCGGTGTCCTTGAACCTTCCGTACGTGTAATGCGCGGCGCAGGCGCCTTCGGAGGACACCATGCAGGAGCCGATCGGGTTCTCGGGCGTGCAGACGGTGCCGAACACCTTGCAGTCGACGGGCTTCTTCACGCCGCGCAGGATCGCGCCGCATTCGCACGCCTTGTTGTCCCGCACCGACACGTACTCGATCGCGTAGCGCGTCTCGGCATCGAAGGCGCGGTAGCGCTCCTTGATCTTCAGCGCGCTGTAGGGCACCTCGCCCAGCCCGCGCCACTCGAACGTGCGGCGAAGCTCGAACACCTCGGCGACCAGCCCCTTGGCCTTCGCATTGCCGTCGCGGGTGACGGCGCGCGTGAATTCGTTCTCGACCTCCGCCCGTCCGTCGTTCAGCTGCCGCACCAGCATCAGGATCGCCTGCATCACGTCGAGCGGCTCGAAGCCGGCGATGACGACCGGGCGGCCGTATTCCTCGGCGAAGTATTCGTAGGGCTGGCTGCCGATCACCGTCGACACGTGCGCCGGGCCGATGAAGCCGTCGAGCGGCACCGTGCCGAGCTCGCGCACCTCCTTCGACTCCAGGATGTTGCTGATCGCGGCCGGCGTCAGCACGTGGTTGCAGAACACGCTGAAATTCGCGAGGCCTTCGGCCTCCGCCTGCAGGATCGCGACCGCCGTCGGCGGCGTCGTCGTCTCGAAGCCGATCGCGAAGAACACGACCTCGCGGTCCGGGTGCTCGCGTGCGATGCGCACGGCGTCGGTGCTGGAATAGACCATCCGGATGTCGGCGCCCCGCGCCTTGGCCTTCAGGAGCGACAGTCCCTTCGACGCCGGCACCCGCATCGTGTCGGCGTACGTGCATAGGATGAGCCCCGGCCGCGCCGCGAGCTCGATCGCATTGTCGATGCGCCCGATCGGCAGCACGCACACCGGGCAGCCCGGGCCGTGGATCATGTTGACGTTGGAAGGCAGGAGGTCGGCCAGGCCGTAGCGCGAGATCGCGTGCGTGTGGCCGCCGCAGAATTCCATCAGGTTGTAGCGCCGCGAGGCATCGGCCTCGGCTGCGATCGCGCCCGCGATCCCGCGCGCGAGATCGCCGTCGCGAAACTCGTCGATGTATTTCACGCCGGCGCTCCCGCGGTCAGCCCGGCTTCGGCAAACGTCGCCAGCGTGCGCTCGGCCTCCGCCGGATCGAGCTTCGTCAGCGCATAGCCGACGTGCACGATCACGAAGTCGCCGACATGAACGTCGTCGACCAGCGCCAGCGAGACCTTCATCTGCACGCCCCCCACGTCGACCTGCGCGGTGTCGGGCTGGGTGAGCGCGACGACGCGCGCGGGAATGGCAAGGCACATGGTCAGCGACTCCTGTTCGCGGCGCGCAGCGCGACCCACGCCTGCCCGAGCGCGAGACCGCCGTCGTTGGGCGGAACCTCCTGCGCTTCGAGCATCGTGATGCCGCGCACCGCAAGCCGCGCCCGCAGCCCGCGGGCGAGGATGGCATTGAGAAAGCAGCCGCCGCCGCAGGCGACGGTGGTGAGATCGAGCGTGTCGACGGCGCGCGCCGTCCATTCGGCGAGTCCGGCGACGAGCGTCGCATGGAACAGCGCCGCGCCGAAGCCCGCGTCGCGCTCCTCGGCGAGACGCAGCACGAGTCCCGTCAGGTCGAGCTCGTTGGCAGCGTCGATCGAATACAGCGTGTGATCGGGAGGGACTGCGCCGTGGCGTTCCGCGAGGCCTTCGAGCAGCATGGCCGCCTGCCCCTCGAACGCCATCCTGCGCTGCACGCCGAGGAGTCCGGCGACGGCGTCGAACCAGCGCCCCATGCTGCTCGTCTCCGGGGATTGCAGCCCGCGTTCCAGCATCGTCGCCACCGTGGGCGCCGCCGGCTCGTCGGCAAAGCGCGCCGCAATGGCATCGCCGCGTCCCGCCCGGTGCAGCGCCGCCGCGGCCATCCGCCAGGGCTCGCGCGCGGCGCGATCGCCGCCCGGCAGCCGCAGCGGTGCGAGGCGGCCGATGCGCTCGCTGCGCGCGCCGTCGACGTGAAGCAGCTCGCCACCCCACGCGGTGCCGTCGGCGCCGAGGCCGACACCGTCGAGTGCCAGTCCCAGCACGGGCCGCAGCACCCGATGCTCGGCGACCACGGCCGCGATGTGCGCATGATGGTGCTGGACGCCGCGCATCGGCACGCCCCAGCGTGCGGCGAGACGCGCCGCATGACGCGTGCTGAAGAAATCGGCGTGGAGATCGTGCGCGACGACCTGCGGCTCGATCGCGAGAATCGACACGAGGTGCTCGATGGTGTCGACCAGCGCGCTGGCGGTAGGCGCGTTGTCGAGCTCGCCGACGTGCTGCGACACGAACGCCTCGTCGCCGCGGGTCACGCAGACGGTATTCTTGAAGTAGCCGCCCAGCGCGACCACGGAAGGCCCGGCAGCGGCGAGGCGGATCGCGCGCGGCGTGTAGCCCCGCGCGCGGCGCACGAACTGGAAGCGAGGTGCTGAACCGTCCCCGCAGACGCGGAGCACGCTGTCGTCGCAGCGGGTGACGATCTCGCGGTCGTGCAGCAGGAATGCATCTGCAATGCCCGACAGCCGCGAAAACGCCTCTTCGTTGCGCGTCACCAGCGGCTCGCCGCCGGGATTGGCGCTCGTCATCACCAGCACGAGATCGTTGCCGCCGTCCTGCCAGGCGGTGCCCGCGGGCCGGCCCGCCGCCTCGTGGAAGATGAGGTAATGCAGCGGTGTCGAGGGCAGCATCACGCCGAGCCACGCGAGTCCCGGTGCGACGCCGGCAAGTGCCGCGTCCGTCGCGGGCGTCTTGCGCAGCAGCACGATTGGCCGCTCGGGCGATTCCAGCAGCGCCTGTTCCGTCGGCGTCATCTGCGCAAGTGCCGCGACCGCAGCGGCGCCCGCCGCCATCACGGCGAACGGCTTTTCCTCGCGCGCCTTGCGCTCGCGCAGCCGCGCCACCGCCGCTGCGTTGTTCGCGTCGCAGGCGAGGTGGAAGCCGCCGAGACCCTTGATCGCGACGATCTCGCCGCGGCGAAGGCGCGCGAGCGTCGAGGCGATCGGATCGATGTCGCGCTCGCCGGCGCCGCTCTTGGCGTGCAGCGTGAGGCTTGGCCCGCAAACGGGGCACGCGTTCGGTTCGGCGTGGAAGCGGCGGTCCGTCGGCGTGTTGTATTCGGCGAGGCAGGCAGGGCAGAGGTCGAACGCCGCCATGCTCGTGGTCGCGCGGTCGTAGGGAAGGCTTCGCGCGATCGTGTAGCGCGGACCGCAGTGCGTGCAGTTGATGAACGCGTAGCGGTAGCGCCGTCCGTTCGGATCGAACAGCTCGGCGAGACATTCCGGACACGTCACCGTATCCGGCCCGATCGCCGTGGCAGACCGTCCCGCACCGCTTTCGAGAATCGCGAAGCCCGGGCCCGGCTGCACGAGCGCGCAGACCTCCACGGCGACGCTGTCGACGCGCGCGCGCGGCGGCGCGTCGGCGGTCAGACGCCCCACCATGCCGTCGATCCTCGCCTCGTCGCCCTCGACCTCGATCGTCACGCCCTGCGGATCGTTGCGCACCCAGCCCGCGAGCGCCAGCTCGGATGCGAGCCGGTACACGAACGGCCTGAAGCCCACGCCCTGGACGATGCCGCGCACGACGAAGCGCCGGCGTACCGGCGCGTCGGCTGCCGCAGTGGCGAGGTCCGTGATCATGGCGGGCGCAATCCGGTCCGGCGTCAGCGCACCGGCGCGCCGGCGGGCTGCGCGGCGATCCGGGCCTCGAGCTGCAGGACGCGCTCGCGCAATGCACCGATGTCGTGGTCGCGCGCAGCCCGCGCCGCGCGCACGCCTGCCTCGAGCCACGCGGTCCATGCCGGGAAGCCCTCGCCCGACGTCGCCGAGACGAGCATCACCTCGAGACCCGGACGCACGCGGCGCGCATATTCGATCGCGCGGCCGACGTCGAACGTCACGTACGGCAGCAGGTCGACCTTGTTGACGAGCAGAAGGTCCGCCGCGTGGAACATGTCCGGATACTTGAGCGGCTTGTCCTCGCCCTCGGTGACCGACAGGATCACGACCTTGTGCGCCTCGCCGAGATCGAACGCCGCGGGGCACACGAGATTGCCGACGTTCTCGATCAGGAGCAGGCTGCCGTCGGCCGGCTGCACCTGTTCCAGCGCGTGCCCCACCATGTGCGCATCGAGGTGGCAGCCCTTGCCCGTGTTGATCTGCACCGCGGGCGCACCGGTGCCGCGGATGCGGTCGGCGTCGAGCGAGGTCTGCTGGTCGCCCTCGATCACTGCGACGGCGACGCGCCCGCGCAGCGCCTCGATGCTCTTCACCAGCAGCGTGGTCTTGCCCGACCCGGGGCTCGACACCAGGTTCAGCGCGAACACGCCGCGATCGGCGAACAGACGCCGGTTGCGCGCAGCGTACACGTTGTTCTGCGCGAGAATGTCCTCCTCGATCTGCACGGCGCGTGTCGCCGAGATGCCGGGCGCATGCGCGCCTCGGGGTCCGGCGGCCGCACCGAGCCCGTGTTCGTGTTTGTGTTTGTGTTCGTGCGCAGGGTCGTGCCCGTGGTGGGCGTCGTGGTCATGATCGGCGTGCAGGCTGCCGTCGTCGTGCCGGTGCCAGCCGGCGCCCGGCGCATCCGCTGCCGGCACCGGAACGCCTTCCACCTTCGCCTCGCCGTGTCCGCATCCGCATGTCGTGCACATCGCATTTCTCCTGTTGCCGGAAACGCGCCGTGAAGGCGCGCTCACGCGATCTCGATTTCCTTCACCCGCATCTCTTCGCCCGCGACGACGGTGAGCTGGTAGCTCCCGCACACCGGGCACGCATCACCCAGCCGCGCGAGCGGCACGCGGTCGCCGCACGGCATGCACCACGCGAGCCCCGGCGTCGTGACGACGTCGAGCCGCGCGCCTGCTGCCGGACCGCCCCGCGCCACCGCGTCGAAGCAGAAGCGCAGCGCCTCGGTCTCGACGTGCGCGAGCGCCCCCAGCTCGAGGCAGACCGACGCGACGCGCGTCGCTCCGTTCTTTCGCGCCGTGTCCTCGACGATCGCGAGCATCCCTTCGGCGAGCGACATCTCATGCATGGCCGACCTCGATGCGACAGGCCACACAGGGATCGAGTCCCTGCACGACGAGCCGCGCATGTCGCTGCAGCATCGCCTCGTCGTCGGCCTCCATGCCGTCGAGGCCGCGCGCGAGCGCCCCCGCCGGATGAAAATTCCACTCGGTCGGCGCGACGATCTCGTAGCCGGTGACACGTCCGGCGTCGATGCGCGCACGGTGCAGCAGCAGTCCGCGCGCCGTCTGCACGGCCGCGACGCCGTCGCCCGGCGCCGTCGCGAACGCATCGACCCAGCGCGGCGCCGATGCTCCGCCGGCCTCGCCTTCGATCCCGACGAGCAATGCGGCCAGCTCGATGAGTCGCGCCGCCATCCGCACGGCGACGGCGTTGCCCTGCCGCGCGCGCAGCGCCAGAAGCAACGGATGCGATTGCATGCGTGCCAGCGCGCCCGTTTCCACCGGCGTTCCAGCCCAGTCCGGCGCGCGCGCGAAATCCGGGCGCTCCCCGAACGCCGGCAGCACGTGCGCGACGAACGCGTCGCGCAGGATGTCGGGCATCAGCGCGATGTCGCTGCGGCCGAGCGTCGGCAACGACGCCTGCAGCATGCCGAGCAGAGCGGCGGGAAGCGTGTCCGCCCGCGCGATCCAATCCTCCAGTGCGTCGATGTCCCGCAGCGCGAGAAAGGCCCGTGGCGTGATGCCGTAGACATGCGCTGCGGCGATCGCCTCGAGCGCCGCCACCAGTGGCGCGCCCGCCTTTGCGGGCATCGCGTCGTCCGTGGCGCGCAGCGAGCCCAGCGCGTCGGCGACACGCCGCCGCGCCTCGGCGACCGGCGGGACGATAGCGTCGCGTCCCATCGCCTGCGGCCAGTCGATGAGGATGCGCCAGAGGTACTCCTGGATCGCCTCGAGCTGCACGGGGACCGTCGCGCGCTCCGACGCCGCAGCGGCATCGATCCCGGCGGCCGCCGCGAGTGCGCGCGCGGAGGCCGTCTCCTGCGCGCAGCTGCAGATGCTGTAAAGACGCGCCACGGTTGCGCTCGCCTCGGCCGGCAGCATGCCGGTCAGCACGCGCGCCGCGGCGAACGGCCGTGTCGAGGCAATGTGCACGCCGTGCACGGCGCGCCCGTCCCAGCCGAGGCGGACGCACAGCTCACCTTCGATCGCCATGGTCGCCCCCGAGGAAGCGCGCGCGCAGGAAGTCGCGCTTCGACATCGGTTGGTCGAGCTGCGCCTCGAGCTGCGCCAGCGGACCTGGTCCGGCGGCGGCCGGATCCGGCACGGGCGTGAGCGTCGGCGATGTCGGCGCTTCCGGCCTTTCCGCATTGTCCGGGTCAAACAGCGCCTCGCGCGCAAGGGTTGCAACGAGCTGCGCGGTCGCCTGATCGGAGAATTGGTGCAGCGGCGAGAACAGCGAGCAGACCTGGTATTCGCCGATCGCCGCGTCGCGTGCGCCGACGAACTCGTAGTCGCCCGCCGGAAAGCGGTAGTGGCGCTTCGTCCCTGACGGAAGCGGACGCCAGCGCGCGCGATCCCGCGGCAGCAGCATGAGGTTCATGAACCACGGCGTCAGCATCACGCCGAGCCACGCGTCGTCCCACGGTGCGAACGCGACCGCGTCGACGTCGAGCGCCGCGTTGTAGACGTTGAGCGGCCGCATCCGCGCCGCGACCTCGCGATACGCGGCGACGAGGCGTGCGCTGGGGTCCGGCAGGAGGATCGCGTCAGGCATCGGGCAGCACCAGGAACTGGTCCTTCGTCGCCGAGCAGTTGGGGCACGTCCAGTGCGGCGGAAGCGCGCTGAACGTCGTGCCCGGCGGAATCTGCCAGACGACGTCGCCCTCGGCCGGGTCGTAGACGTACCAGCAGATCCTGCATTCCATGCGTGTCGACGGCGTGATCCGGCCGGCGTCGCCGAAGACTTCGTGGTCACTCACCGGAAGGCGCTCCGCACGCTCATTCGGCCAGCGACGCCGTCATCCAGTCGACGAGCTCGGACAGGCGCTCGCGGCTGTCCTCGAGATCCTCGGCGGCGGCAAGCGCCACTTCGGGGACGTCGACGATCTCGATGGTGTTGAGGATCAGCGTGTTCATGTTGTTGAAATACTGGACGCGCCAGACGTCACGCACGCCGGTCGACGTGATCCGGCAGTTGCCGAATCCGCGCGAAATGATCGCGATGGGTCCCACCGGCAGTGCGAAATCGAGCGCCGCATGGTCCTGGGGCGTCATCGGGAACAGCGTGAGGTTGATCACGTGGGCCGGGGCGCCCGCGACGCGCTGCGCCTTCTGCGCGCGGATCTCGGCGATCAGCGCCGGCGCATTCATCACGCCTTCGCCGGATCCGCTGCCGTCCTGGATGTCCGGCTGTGCCGCGCGTCGCGCCGCGTCGACGACGACGCGAGGCAGCGCGGCCGCTTCCAGCCAGTCGGCGACGATGCGCCGCCCGGCGTCGAAGCGGATGACGCGCCAGAGACCGGTGAACACGCTTTCCTGGATGCGGATGTCGTCCTCGCCGCCGACGACGATGCTGACTTCACCCTCGCCCAGCATCTGGTTGGTGATCGTCAGCGTCTCCGGGGACATGCGGGCGAGATCGCATTGGGGGCCGTTGGCGTCCGCCGCCGGATTCCAGCGCGACAGCGTGTCGAGAAATCCGCCGAGGAGCTCGCGCGAGGCGCGCAGCGCAACCGCGTCCGCGGTATCGGGAACGACCGGCATGCGGAAAGTGTTCATCTCGCGCGGCATCGGCAGGTACTCGAGCGTCTCCGCGTCCTCCGGCTGCGAACCGGGGCCGACCATGCGCACGGGAAGGGGAAATTCGTTCATTGCGCTCTCCAGAATTATTCGTCGTTTCAGCCTGCGCAGCCGGCGGCGCTCCCGCCGGGGCCGGTCACGGCAATTCCGATCGAGGGGGCGCGCGCGACGGGCGCATCGAGCAGCCGCGCGACCTCGGCGATGTATTCGCCCCAGTCGCGCAGTCCGTCCACCGCACCGACGTAGCGGCCGTCGCGCAGCAGCACGAGCGCCGGCCAGCGGCGGAATCCGTAGCGCACCGCAATCTTTCGCGCGGCGTCGGGCAAAAGGATGCCGACCGCGAATGCGCCGGGGAACGCGCGCTCGATCTCGGGCACGATCACCGCCAGATCGAGCGTCTCCTTGTAGCGGATGGGATCCTCCGTGAACACGAGAAGCACGTGACCGCTGCGCGCACTGAATTCGTCGAAGTTGGCAGCGTCGACCTCGACGAAGCCTTCTCGGGCAACGAGGCGCGCGATCAGCGGGTGCGAGCGCGGATCGGCGCTCGTGGGGGGCATCGGAATGGTCATGGCTTGTCGCCTCTGAGATGTGCCGGGAGCTCCGGCGCGCGTTCGGTAAGGTCGGTGAAGAACCGGTCGAAGTTGTCCTCTCCGCCGATGACGGCATCGAGCGCGTCCAGCGCGCGGGCGGTCTGTTCGGCTTCGTCGGCGCTCATCGTGCGCAGCGCAGCGCCCTGGAACGTGAGCACCCAGGTGCCCGGCGGCTGCTCGCCCAGCAGCATGAAATTGATCTGCTCGCGCCGGCCGCGGCCTTCGCATTCGCCGGTATCTTCGCGGCACGCGAGGACGATCATCGGAATCCCGATGCACATGTCAGCGTGGCTCCGAAGCGAGCGGGGTCGCGTCGCGGGCCGGTGTCGGATCGCGGTCGGCGGATTTGGCCAGACGCTCGAGGAGGCGCGGGTCGCCGGCGCGACAGGCTTCCGCGTCGGTCGGCCGACCGGATTCGTACTCGGCGAGGGCGAGCGGCGTCGCGTTGAGCGGCAGGACGACCTCGTCGGCGCCGCGCGCGCGGCCGGCGAATCCCCACGCTGCAATTTCCTGCGCCGCGAGCGCCACCGCTTCCGGGAGCCGCGCACGCACGGGACCGGTCAGGCTGCCGCCGAAATCGGAAAGCTCGACCGGCTGCACGCCGATCGCGGCGATCGCTTCGGGCTCGCGGCCATTGAGCTGCGCGAGCGCCAGCACGTCGTTGAAGCCGGTCTGATGCGGCGAGAGCTTGGTGCGGCCCCAGGCCGGCACTTCGTCGCCGCGCAGCACACGCAGCGTGCCGGGCAGGAGCGAAAAGTCGATCGCGTCGAGCACGAGCACACGGCGCGCCATGGCGACCGGCTCGTACAGGTTGAGTCCCAGCGTGCCGCCGTCCATCAGCTCCACGCCGGCGGGAAACTCGAATGCCGCGTGCAGCGCCTCGACGGCACGCACGCCGAACCCCTCGTCCGCCCAGAGGACGTTGCCGATTCCCAGCACCAGCACTTCGATATCCGGTTCCATCTCGCCCCGTGTTACACAGTCCGTAACAGGTGCAAGACTACCGGCGCCCGGCAAAGGCGTATTGCGCTATGTCAACGGGACTCCGCGCGGAGCGGCGGGCCGCGGGTTCGGGCGCCGGAGCCGGCGCCCGGGAAGGCTCAGGCCGGGCGCTTCGCGGGGCGCCGGCGCGCGACCACGTCGCGCACCGCGGCGTGCATGTCCCAGGCGACCTGCAGGTGCATCCAGAACGAAGCTTCGTTGTCGAAGTACATGGCGAGGCGGACCGCCGTATCCGGCGTGATGGCGCGGCGCCCGTTGACGAGCTCGTTGACGCGCCGGCGCGAGATGCCGAGCTCCTGCGCGAGATCGGTCTGGCTGATCGACAGCGGCTTCAGGTACCGGGTTTCGAGGAACTCGCCCGGGTGCGGCGGACGCCGGGAGGACAACGCGAGGCGCGCCGGCCGCCGGCCGGCGGTCCTGGCGGGCCCGCTAGCCGCGGCGAGCACGGCGGCCCGCCGCGTGCGGCGCAAGCGGGCCTCCTGCGTTCATGCCCGCGGCTCGCGCTTGAACATCCGGATGCCGTTGGTCATCGTGCCGATGACCGATTCGCCGCTCATGATGTCCTCGCGGAACACCATGTACATGTGGATCACGGCGAACAGCACCAGGTACCACATCGCGAGATGATGCAGCGTGCGCACCATCTGCGGGTCGCCGAACAGCACGAACACCCAGCCCATCAGGCTCATCGGCACCGAGCCCCACCCCCACTGCTCGGAATAGAGTGCCAACCCGGTGACAATGACGAAGATCGTGCCGAGCGCGTACATCGCGAACATCGCGAACTGCGCGAGCGGGTTGTGGCCGACCCAGAGCTTCGACTCCTTCTTCAGGAACAGGTAGTACAGCATCTGGTCGAAGAAGCCGCGCCACCAGCTGCCGCTCCACACGGGCACGATGAACAGCGCCCGCGACGAGTGGTTGCCGACGAACGCCCAGTAGATCCGCACGAGGAAGGTGACTGCGAACACCATCGCCGCGATGAAGTGGATCATCCGGATGTAGCCGAACATATAGCTGAACGCCGCCTCGCCGCCGATGGCCGGCGGCGGGCTGCCGATCAGGTAGCCGGTGCCCGCCAGAACGAACATCGCCACCATCATCGCCCAGTGCCAGAAGCGCACCGGCGCCTCGTACACGTAGATCGGCTCGAGCGGGCCGGCAAGCACTTCGCCGGAAACCGGATCAACTCTCATGACAGACTCCTCACCGGTTCAGCTCACCTTGACAGAAACGATCTCTTCGCCCTCGGGCGACATCACGTGCGACGCGCAGGCGAGACAGGGATCGAAGCTGTGGATCGTGCGCAGGATCTCGAGCGGCTGCGCCGGATTCACCATCGGCGTGTTGAGCAGCGCCGCCTCGTACGCGCCGATCTGGTTCTTCGCGTCGCGCGGTCCTGCGTTCCACGTCGTCGGCACCACGCACTGGTAGCTCTCGATCTTCGTGTCCTTGATCTTCACCCAGTGCGCCAGCGCGCCTCGCGGGGCTTCGCACGGTGCAACGCCCCTCATTTCGGCGTTGCCCCAGGTCGACGGCTCCCACTTGTCGACGTTGGCCGTCGCGAAGTCGCCTGCCTTCAGATTCGACATCAGCTGGTCGTAGAAGTACTTCATCTTGTGCGCCGACCACGACGCCTCGAGACCGCGCGCAGCGGTCCGGCCGAGCGTGGAGAAGAGCGCCGTGACGGGGACGTCGAGCGTCTTCAGCACCATGGTCACCTGCTCGGTGATCTCCTTGTTGCCGCGCGCGAACGCCACGAGGTAACGCGCGAGCGGGCCGACTTCGACTGCATTGCCCTTCCAGCGCGGCGACTTGACCCACGAGTACTTGGCGCCCTCGTCGAGGTTCTCGATGTTCGTCCTCGTGCCCTTGGTCTTCGGGCCGAGCACGAAGTTCGGGTCGGTCACGCCGTCGAACGGGTGCAGACCCTTGTTCTCGTCGCCCTGCTTGTACCAGGAGTGGGTCACCCATTCCTGCACCTGGTCCGGCGCCTTCAGGTCGACGTCGTAGACCTTCTTGAGGTCGCCGTTCAGGATGACGCCCGACGGCAGGAGCAAGCTGCTGTTCGAATAATCGTTGGCGACGTCCGGGAACTCGCCGTAGGACATCACGTTCTTGCTGGACAGGCCGCCGCCGATCGCCGCCCAGTCCTTGTAGAAGCCGGCGATCGCCAGAAGATCGGGGACATAGACCTGGTCGATGAAGTCGATCGTGCGATTGATGATGTCGCCGATCATGTTGAGCTGCGTCATGTTGATCGCGCCCACCGCGCCGGTGCTGTCGACATTGAGCGAGCACGGCACGCCGCCGACGAGCCAGTTCGGGTGCGGGTTCTTGCCGCCGAAGATCGTCTGGATCTTGACGATCTCCTTCTGGAAGTCGAGCGCCTCGAGGTAGTGCGTCACCGCCATCAGGTTCGCCTCGGCGGGGAGCTTGTACGCCTTGCTGCCCCAGTAGCCGTTGGCGAAGATGCCGAGCTGGCCGCTGCCGACGAACTTCTTCAGCCGGTTCTGCACGTCGCGGAAGTATGCGGGCGAGCTGTTCGGCCACGGCGAGATGCTCTGCTGCAGCTCCGAGGTCTTCTTCGGGTCGGCGGAGAGCGCCGACACGACGTCGACCCAGTCGAGCGCGTGCAGGTGGTAGAAGTGGACGAGGTGATCCTGGGAGTAGAGCGTCGAATGCATCAGGTTGCGGATGACGTTCGCCTGCTTCGGGATCTTGATCCCGAGCGCATCCTCGACGGAACGCACCGATGCCAGCGCATGCACGCCGGTGCAGACGCCGCAGATCCGCTCGACGAACGCCCACGCGTCGCGCGGGTCGCGGCCCTTGAGGATCACCTCGAGGCCGCGCCACATCGTGCCGGTCGACACCGCATTGCGGATGACGTTGTCCTTGTCGACGTTGACCTCGATGCGCAGATGGCCCTCGATGCGGGTGATCGGATCGACGACGATGCGCTTGCCGCTGTCGTCAAGCGTGTAGCCCTGGGTTTGAATGGTCGCCATGATCACTTCTCCGTTTCGCTGACCTTGTCATTTCGGCTCGGGCTGCGCGCCTGCCTGATCGCGCTGACCGCGGCATGCGCGACCACCGCCGCGCCGGCGATTCCCACGGCCGCGAGGCCGAGCTTGTCCGCCGTGCCTTCGATTCCGAACCCGCCCGGAGGCGTGATCGTGGTGAGGTGGTCGTAGAACGACCCCTTGTCCCAGAACGCGTCCTCGGAGCAGCCGATGCAGCCGTGGCCCGACTGGATCGGGAACGACGTTCCCTCGTTCCAGCGCACGGTCGAGCATGCGTTGTATGTGACCGGGCCCTTGCAGCCCACCTTGTAGAGGCAGTAGCCCATGCGCGCGCCGGCATCGTCGAACTTCTCGACGAACTGGCCCGCATCAAAGTGCGGGCGGCGATAGCACTTGTCGTGGACGCGCTGGCTGTAGAACATCTTCGGACGGCCCTGTGCGTCGAGATCCGGCAGCCGGTCGAACGTCAGGATGTAGGTGACGACGCCCGTCATTACCTCGGCGATGGGCGGGCAGCCCGGCACCTTGATGATCGGCTTGTCCGTAATCACCTTGTGAATCGGCACCGCCCCCGTCGGGTTCGGCTTTGCCGCCTGTACGCAGCCCCACGACGCGCAGGAGCCCCACGAGACGATGGCTTTCGCATCCTTGGCGACTCGGCGCAGCTTTTCCACGAACGGCTTGCCGCCGGGAATGCAGTAGACGCCGTCGTCGGCGAGCGGCGGATTTCCCTCGCAGGCAAGAATATAGTTGCCCTTGTACTTCTTGATCGTCTCTTCGAGCTGCTCTTCCGCCTGGTAGCCGGCAGCGGCCATCAGCGTGTCGTCGTAGTCGAGCGAGATCATCGACAGGACGACGTCCTTCGCGAGCGGGTGCGCCGAGCGGATGAACGACTCGCTGCAGCACGTGCATTCGAGACCGTGCAGCCAGATGACCGGCGTGCGCGGCTTCGTCTGCATCGCCTGTGCGATCTGCTGCGCGCCGGCGTCACCGAGTCCGAGCGAGGCCGCGGTGAGACTGCAGAACTTGAGGAAGCTGCGACGCGAAATTCCCTGCCGGCGCATCAGCTCGTAGTAGGTTTCGATCATTTGTTTCCCTCCAGGCGGCGCGCGGCGCTGCAAACCGCGAACGCTGCACGCAAGAAATCGTAGGGTCGCTGCAACGTCGTCATTTAGAACCTGCGGCATGCCCGCGCGGTTGACGTGGATCAACTGTGTCATTCGCGTTCCTGCAGCATCGAAGCGTTTGTCGATTCAGCGCATGAAAATGGTGTCCGGCGCACTATGGAATGTAACGGGGTCCGTAACAGACGGATTGCGACCAAACGACACGGCCGCCGCCGCGCGGACAGGGCCGAACTGTTCGTCGGACCGCACCGGAAATCCGCTCGGATCGCGCCGCGCCGCCGCGGCAGAATTTCCTCGCGAAAGGCGCGCCAATTGTCGAATGTCAGGAGGCTGTCGCCGCCTGGCATGCAGCCCGCGCATGCCACATATCGTCGTCGCCGCGAAGGCCGGGACGACGATTGAGCAGAACTCATGCATCGCAGAAACATCGTCTTGGTGCTTCACGGCTAATGCGGCACCGCGTGACGCAGATCAACCCTTGCGGGAAGGGGCGGTAGCATGCTTTTTCCCTAGGAGTGGCGCCATTGGGGACAGTGCGTTCGCATGAAGCGGACGCCGTCGCCGCCGGGACAGGGAAAAGGGCCCCCGGCGGACGCATCGGCCGCGCGCCGCCCCGCCAAATATGGCTGACGCCCGCGTTCCCGACAGCGCCGTGGAAATGGCGATTGCGCAGGTGCTCGATGCCGAGCATGCGGCGCACGACTCGGTCGCGGCTGCGGAAGGCGCTTCCGCCGCGATGATCGAGGCGGCGCGCGCCGCCGCGCGGGCGCTCGCCGAGCTCACCGAGCGCCGCATCGGCGCCATCCGCGCCGCGTTCGAGCGGCACGCAGTCGATGCCGTCGCCGCGCTGGACGCCACCGGGCACGACGCGGAAGCGCGCCACGATCTCACGCCTGATGACGAAGCACGCCTCGACGCCGCCGTCGCCGCGCTCGCCGCCGTGCTCACGGAACGATGATGGGCAGCGTCGAATACGCGCAGGCGCGACTGTCGGCCCGCTTCGGCGCCCGCCCCGACGAGCTCGCGTGGCGGCGCATCGAGCACCTGCGCGAGTTGCCCGCGCTGATCGACATTGCACGCACGGGCGCGCTGCACGTGTGGATGGCGGGCATCGGCCCGATGAGCGTGCCGCACGACATCGACCGGCACATTCGCGAGCGCTGGCGCGAGCAGGTCCTGGAAGTCGCCGCCTGGATGCCCGACGCGTGGCAGCCCGCGGTCGCGTGGTGCGCCGTGATCGCCGACCTTGCCGTCTGTGCCCATCTCGCGCGCGGCGGTGCACCGTCGGCATGGATGGCCGACGACGAGCTCTATTGCGACCTCTGCGAGCGCGATTCCCCCGGCACCCGCGCGGGGCCGCCCGGCGGCGTGCTCGCCCCGCTTGCGAGCGCGTGGGCGGAGTCCGATCGGATCGGCCGCACGTGGCAGCGCGAATGGCAGCGCCGGCTGCCGCACGGCGCGCTGGAGGCAACGCTGCTGTACGAGCTCGTCGGCATCGTTGCCGCGCATCTCGCCCAATTTCGCGATCCGGCGCTCCGCGACGGCGATGCACTGCGACGCGCGCTCGCCGCCCGCCTCACGCTGCTCTTCCGGCGCGCAATGCTCGATCCCGCCGCCGCGTTCATCTATCTCGCCTTGATCGCGCAGGACGGCGAGCGGCTGCGCGGCGAGCTCGTGCGCCGCGCCGCATTGCCCGGCGTTCCGCTGGTCGCATGAGAACCCGATGATCCGTCCGAAGCCCGCGCGCTGGTTCGAGATCCTCACCGCCCGCGACGATGCCACTCTCGCACTCGCGGCACTGGCCGCGACAGGTGCCGTCGAGCTGGAGGCGCGACCGTCGGCGGTGCTTCCGGCCGCACTGGCCGACCTCCGGCCGCAACTCTCCGAATTCGCGGAGCTCTCGCTGCGCTACCGGCGCTACTGGCCGCAGTCGCAGCACGCACCGAGGCCGTTTCCGGAAGCGCCGGCGACGACGCTGGCGCGCAGTCTCGCGCACCTGCGCGCCTGGAGCGAGACTGCGGAGCCCGTCATTGCACAACTGCAGCGCTGCGAATCCGAGCGCGGCGAGATCCTGCTGTGGCGGCGCGTGCTGAAGACGATCGGCGACAGCGTCATCGATTTCGCGCGGCTTGCCGGCGCCGGGCCGGTGCTGCATGCGCGGCTCTTCGTGTTTCCGCCCGGCAGCGAGCCCGAGCTGCCGCCCGGCACGCTCGCACGCGCAGTCGACCTCGACGGAACGATGCCCTGCGCGCTGTGCGCGCTCACCGTCGGCGCGGCCGACGACGTGCTCGCGCTCGCGCAGCAGGCCGCGCTGCTCAAGGGCCGCGCCTACGACACGCCGGCGTGGCTCAAGGCCGACGCTGCCGAAACGGAACGCTACATCACGCCGCGCCTCGCGGCGCTCGACCAGGAGCAGGGGCGCCTCGCCAAGGAACTCGACGCGCTTGCCGTGCAGCACGATCTCCATGCGGCGCTGGGCGACGCCGCGCGACTGCAATGGGTGATCGACAACGTGCGCGCGCTGGAATCGGGCGAGCATTTCTGCTGGATCACCGGATGGACGAGCGACTTTTCAGGAGAGCGTCTCGCTGCCTCGCTCGATGCTGCGCAGGCGCGCGCGCTGCTGCATTTTCCCCCGCCGCCGCCCAAGGCGAGGGCGCCGCTGCTCCTCGCCAATCCGATCTGGGCAAAGCCGTTCGAGATCTTCAGCCGCGCGCTCGGCATGCCGTCCCGGAACGAGGCCGATCCCAGCGTGCTGCTGGCACTCGCCGTGCCGCTGATGTTCGGCTACATGTTCGGCGACGTGGGCCAGGGCCTCGTCATCGCCGCGGCCGGGTTCGCGCTGCGCAACCGCTTTGCGGTCGCGAAGCTCTTCATTGCCGGCGGGATCGCCGCCGTCGGGTTCGGCCTGCTGTTCGGCAGCGTGTTCAGCGTGCACGCGCTCGAGCCGCTCTGGGTCGCCCCGCTCGCCGCGCCACTGACGATCCTCGGCGCGCCGCTCGCGGGCGGCGCCGTGCTCCTGACGCTCGGTCTCGTCCTCAATGCGCTAGAAGCGTGGTGGCGCGGCGAATTCGCCACCTGGGCCGCCACCGACGCCGGCTACGTGGCGACGTACCTTGGCCTCCTCGCCGGACTCGTCGATCCGCGCGGGTTCGTCGTCGCCGGCATCGGCGCTGCTGTGTTCTGCCTCGGGCATGCGCTGCACGCGCGCCGTGTCACCGCGGCGCTGACCGCGATCGCCGAGCTCGTCGAGCGGCTGCTGCAGATCCTCATCAACACGCTGTCGTTCGCACGTGTCGGCGCATTCGCGCTGGCGCACGCCGGACTGTCGTCGGCGATCGTCGCGCTGATGGATGCCGGCGACAGCGTGTTCGCCAAGGCGGCGGTGCTCGTCATCGGCAACGTGATCGTCCTCGTGCTGGAGACGATGGTCGTGTCGATCCAGACGACGCGCCTCGTGCTCTTCGAATTCTTCACCCGTTTCCTGACGGCCGAAGGACGGGTCTTCCGTCCGCTGCCGGCACCCCCATCCACCGCGCAGGAGAAGCCATCATGAAATCCCCCAACCGTTTCATCGCCGCGCTGGTCGCGCTCACTGCCGTGCTCGCGGCCGCCGCCACCGGGTTGCTGCTGTTCGCGCCAGGCGCAGCCGCCGCCGGCGCAGTCGCCGGAACGTCGAGCCTTGCGCCGGAGGCCTGGAGCTTCGGCCTCATCGGCGCCGCGCTCGCGACCGGGTTGTCGTCGCTCGGTGCGGGATTCGCCGTCGCCAAGGTCGGCACCGCGGCGATCGGTGCGCTCGCCGAAAAGCCCGAGCTCTTCGGCCGCCTGCTGATCTTCGTCGGGCTCGCCGAAGGCATCGCGATCTACGGGCTCATCGTGTCGATCCTGATCCTCAACCGGCTGGTCTGATGGCGCTCGCGTATTACCTCGGCGACGAGATCAGCGCGGCCGGCTTCCGGCTCGCGGGGGTGAAGACGCGGGTTCCCGCCGCGGGCGAGGAAACCGACGCGTTGACCGCAGCGTGTGCCGAAGCGAAGCTCGTGCTGGTCAGCGCTGCGGTCGCCGCGCACATCGACGACGCGGCGCTTTCCCGCGCGCTGGCCGCGCTTTCGCCGCTCACGCTGCTCGTCCCCGATCCGGCGGGCGAGGTCGAATTGCCCGACATCGCATCGCGGCTGCGCCGGCAGCTGGGACTGGAACCCTGACATGTCGCTCGACCGGCAGACGCAGGCGCTCCTCGCGCTGGTCGAAGCCGACCGCGCGCAGAAGTGCGCGGCGATCGAGGCCGATGCGCGCACGCGCTGCATGGCGCTCCTCGCCCAGGCGCACGCCGACGCGCGCGCGAAGATGCGGGCCGCCTTCGCCGAGGAGCGCGCGCACCGCGACCTGCGGATCGCCGCGGCGCAGGCCACGCTGCAGACGCGGCTGCGGCTGGCACTTCAGCATCGCTCGGCCACTTTTCTCGCCGCCGGCTGGCGCCGGCTTCCGCGCGCACTCGAGGCGCGCTGGGCCGATGCGACCGCGCGCCGGTCGTGGGTCGATGCGATCGTCGGGGAGGCGCACGACGCACTGCCGAACGCCGGGCTCCGCATCGCCCACCCGCCGACGTGGATCGCGGACGAGCGCGACGCCGTGACCGCCCGGATCACCGGCCTGTTCGGTCACGCGCCGACGCTCGCGGCCGATCCTGCGATCACCGCGGGTCTGCGCATCACCGCGGGAGCGAACGTCATCGATGGCACGCGCGACGGCCTCTGCGCCGACCGTGCCGAAATCGGCGCCCGCCTGCTCCACGAGCTCGAGCGTTCGCGCACCATGGAGCCCGCATGAGCCGCGCATTGATCCGCTGGGTCGCAGGTCCCGTCGTCCGCGCGATCGCCGAAGGTCCGTTCTCGATGCGCGAAGCGGTCGAGGTCGGTCCGGACGCATTGCTGGGCGAGGTCGTGCGCATCGAGGGCGACGAGATCGTCGTGCAGGTCTACGAGGACACCACCGGATTCCGGCCCGGCACCGTCGTCATCGGCCACGGCCTGCCGCTCGCGATTCCGCTCGGCCCCGGCCTCCTCGGCAACATCTTCGACGGACTGCTGCGCCCTCTCGCGGGCACGGATTCGGCGTTCGTGCATCCGGGAATGCGGCGCGCGACGGCAGCGGAGTTCGCGTTCACGCCGCGCGTCGCGGCCGGCGACACGATTGCGCCGGGGGCGATCATCGGCGATGTCGCGGTTGCGGGGCGGCGCGACCAGGCGGTCCTTGCCCCGCCCGATGCCGCCGGCGTCGTGACGTCGGTCGTGGCCGCCGGCGCGTGGCGCGAGGATGCGACGATCTGCACGCTGCGCCAGGACGACGGCACGACGCGCGACGTCGCGATGCGGCACGACTGGCCGGTGCGCGTGCCGCGCCCGGTCACGCGGCGGCTGCCGCCGCAGGCGCCGCTCGTCACCGGTCAGCGCATCATCGACTCGCTATTCCCCGTCGCGCAGGGCGGCAAGGCCGCCGTGCCGGGCGGATTCGGCACCGGCAAGACGGTGCTCCTCGAAGCGCTCGCGAAAGGCTGCAACGCCGACGTCATCGTGTACCTCGGCTGCGGCGAGCGCGGCAACGAGATGGCGGGCGTGCTCGAGGAGTTTCCGCTGCTCACCGATCCGCGCACCGGCCGGCCGCTGATGGAGCGCACCGTCATCATCGCGAACACGTCGAACATGCCGGTCGCGGCACGCGAGGCGTCGATCTATTCGGCGATCACCGTCGCCGAATATTTCCGCGACCAGGGACTGCACGTCGCGCTGATGGCCGATTCGACGTCGCGCTGGGCCGAGGCCCTGCGCGAAGTGTCGGGCCGCTTCGGCGAGCTGCCCGGCGAAGGCGGCTACCCGGCGTATCTGAGCTCGCGTCTCGCCGACTTCTACGAGCGCGCCGCCGTCGTGGAACCGCTCGCGGGCGGCCGCGGCTCGGTCACCGTCATCGGCGCGATCAGCCCGCCGTCGGGCGACTTCTCGGAGCCCGTGACGTCGCACACCAAGCGCTACGTGAAGGCGTTCTGGGCGCTCGACGTGAAGCGCGCGCAGGCCCGCTTCTATCCGGCGATCCATCCGCTGCAGTCGTATTCCGAGGACGCGCGGACGTTCGTCCCGTGGTGGACCGAGCAGGGCCTCAGCCAATGGACGGTGCTGCGCCGTCGTTTCCTCACGCTGCTCGACGAGCAGGCGCGGCTCGACCGGATGGCGCGCATCATCGGCAAGGACGCGCTGCCGCTGAAGCAGCAGCTGACGCTGTTCTGCGCCGACCTCGTCAACGAGGCGTTCCTGCGCCAGTCGGCGTTCTCGGAAATCGACCGCGTCTGCTCGCCCGCGCGTCAGGGCGCGATGATGCGCGAGATCGGACGGTTCATCGATCTCGCCGAGCGTGCGCAGGCGGCGGGCATTCACCCCGACCGGATCGCGCATCTCGACTGCGTGCGCGCGCTGCAGCGGATGGGCGAGGAGATTCCCGACAGCGAGCTCACCCGCTTCGACGCGCTCGAGGCGGCGATGGAGCGCGAGTTCACCGATCTTGCCGAGGCAGACGAGGCGTCCCATGCGACTCACGGTTGAAGGCGCCGCGACGAGGCTGGAAGGGCCGCTTCTCTTTCTGAAGCGCACGCTCGACGTCGGCCTCAACGACGCGGTCGAGGTGCGCGGCAGCGACGGCCGCACGCGGCTCGGCCGGATCGCCGCGATCGATCGCGACTTCATGACAATCGAGGTGCTGGAATCGACCTCGGGACTCTCGCTGTCCGGAACCGTCGTGCGCTTCATCGGCGAGCCGCTGTCGTTCGGGCTTTCGCCGGGCATTCTCGGCCGCGTGTTCAACGGCGTCGGCCAGGTGATCGACGGCGGGCCGCCGGTCGCCGCCCGCGTCACCTATCCGATCGAAGGCCTCCCGATCAATCCCGTCGCGCGCGCGATGCCGCGCGATTTCATCGAGACCGGCGTCACCACGCTCGACCTGATGAACAGCCTCGTGCGCGGACAGAAGCTGCCGATCTTCTCCGGTGGCGGCCTGCCGCATGACCGGCTCGCCGTCGAGATCGCAGGTCACGCGCGGCTGCGGCAGGCGGCGGCGCACGCGCAGGGCGGCGATTTCGCGATCGTGTTCGCCGGCATCGGCGTGCCCTACGACAGCGCGGAATTCTTCCGCAAGAGCCTCGAGCAGGACGGCGCGCTCGAGCGCACCGCGCTCTTCCTCAATCTCGCGTCGGATTCGTCGACGCAGCGGCTCCTGACACCGCGCTTCGCGCTGACCGCCGCCGAGTATCTCGCGTTCGTCGAAGGCAAGCACGTGCTGGCGATCCTCACCGACATGACGAACTACGCCGAGGCGCTGCGCGAGGTCTCGTCGTCGAAGGGCGAGATCCCGAGCCGCAAGGGCTTTCCCGGCTACATGTATTCCGACCTCGCGACGCTCTTCGAGCGCGCGGGCTGCATCCGGGGTGCTGCAGGCACGCTGACGCAGCTCTCGATCCTCACGATGCCGGCCGACGACATCGGGCACCCGATTCCCGATCTGACCGGCTACATCACCGAGGGCCAGATCGTGCTCTCGCGCGACCTCGACCGGCGCGGCGTCTATCCGCCGGTCAACGTGCTGCCGAGCCTCTCGCGGCTCATGAAGGACGGCACCGGCGGCAAGTACACGCATCCCGATCATCCGGCGCTCTCCTCCCAGCTCTACGCGGCGTACGCGCGCGCGGTGCAGGCCCGCGTGCTCGCGAGCGTTGTCGGCGAGGAAGGTCTCGCCGAGACCGACCGGCTCTATCTCGCCTTCGGCGCCGCCTTCGAGGAGACGATCGTCACGCAGTCGTCGCCGCGCACGCTCGAGGAGAGCATGGCCGCGGGCTGGAAGCTGCTCGCACGGCTGCCGAAGGTCGAGCTGTCGCGGCTCTCCGACGCGCAGATCGCCGCGCATCTCGGCTGACGCGCGCGCATTGCGGGCTGCCGAACTCCCATGGACATCACGCCGACCCGCAGCTTCGTCCTCGAGCAGAAGGAGGAGCGCCGGGCGATGCAGGAAGGCTACGTCTTCCTGGACGAGAAATGCCTGCTGCTGGCGGGCGAAATGCTTCGCCTTCTCGCCTGCTATGCCGGGCAGCGGCGCGAATTCATGCTCGCGTGGAACGCCGCGCTCGCCGCGCTGGCGGCAGCGCTCGCGCGCCACGGGCTCTCCGGCCTCGAAGTCTATCCGCCGACCACCGACCCCGGCGCGCGGGTCATCTCCACGCCACGCGCGCTGATGGGCGTGCGCCTGCAGGACGCCGAATTCGCTTCCGGCGCACCCGTCGCGCTGCCTTCGGTCGAGCGCTCGCCCGAAGCCGAGACGTGCCGGCGCGCGTTTGCGGCGCTGCTGCCGCTCGCGGCGGCGCAGGCCGCAGTGACCGGGAACCTCGAGCGTCTGCATCAGGAATACCGCCGCGCGGTGCGCCGCGCACGCGCGCTGCAGGACGTGCTGCTGCCGGAGCTCGATCGCACGGTCGCCGAGATCGAGACCCGTCTCGAGGAGCAGGAACAGGAGGACGCGATCTGGATGCGCCGCGGCGCCGGGGAATCCGCATGAGCGGCGCGCCGGTTCCCGCAGGCGCACGTTCGTCCCGCCATCCGGCCGGAAGCGCTCCGGCGCACTTACAATACCCGGCATGGAAGTGCGCCGCAGCCTGCTGGTCCTCGATTCCGCCGAGCGGATGTTCGACCTCATCGAGGCCGCCGAGCACTACCCGGAATTTCTCCCCTGGTGCGCGGCCGCGACGATCGTCGAACGCACCGACGACATCGTCGTCGCCGACATCACGGTCGCCGTCCACGGCGTGCGCTTCGAATTCCGCACGCGCAACCCCAAGCGGCGCCCCGAATGGATGTCGATCGAGCTGGAGCGCGGCCCGTTCCGGCATTTTCACGGCGAGTGGCAGCTGACGCCGCTCGACGCCACGGGCTGCAAGATCCGGTTCGACATGCGCTACGACTTCGAGCATTCCGTGCTGGGCCGGCTCGCGGCGCCCGTGTTCGACCGCATCGCGAGCACGCTGGTCGACGCCTTCGTCGTCCGCGCCGAGACCACGCGCGGCGCCTCGACGGTGCCGACACGCGTGCCCGCGACGGACACCGCCGTCGTGCCCCCCATTTCCCCATCAAGCGATCCTGGAGCCCCTGAACATGGCTGACCCCGCCCGATTCGACGCACTGAGCAAAACCCGCCTCGCGGCGGAACTCGACGACGCGCAGTGCCGCACGCTCGCCGACCTCGTCACGCTGCGCGATCTCGCGCAGGGCGAGGTGCTGTCGCGCGAAGGCACGATCGACAACCACCTCTACGTCGTGCTCTCCGGCACGCTCGGCATCGTCAAGGGCGCCGGCAGCGACGACGCCGTCACGATCAACACGCTGGGCACCGGCGATTTCGCCGGCGAGCTGGGGTTCATGGACGGCACGGAGCTCTTCGCGTCAAAAGTGGCGCTCGGCGAGACCCGCGTGCTGGGCCTCGAGCGCGAGCAGCTCGAATCGCTGCTGCACTCGCACCCGGAGATCGTCTACCGCGTGATGCGCGCGATCATCCGCGTCGTCCACCAGATCCAGCGCCGGCTCTCGATGCAGCAGGCGGAGCTGTCGAACTACATCTACAAGCAGCACGGCAAGTACTGAGCCGGGGCGCTGCGCCGGTCACGCCGCGGAGCGCCATTCGGCGGCTTCCCCGGGGGCGGGGCCGGAGCCTTCTTGATCCGCATCAAATGCGGCGCAGGCAGCGCGTGCGCGGGCTTGCCCGATGCCGGATAATGAGAATCATTAGCAAACGACCCGGCAACGCCAAGATGAATCTCACCCTCGACCGGCTCCTGCCGGAGCATTCCGCCGCGATCTCCTCGGTGCACGCCACGGGGATGGCAGGCGAGCGGATGGCAGCGCTCGGGCTCACTCCCGGCCGGCAGGTCACGCTGCTGCGCCGCGCGCCCTTCGGCGGGCCGCTGCACCTTCGCATCGGCCCGACCGAGCTCATGATCCGACGGATCGACGCCCGCGCGATCGTGCTCGACCGCGTGCACCGTTGGAAACCGCAGCACAAGTCCTGACCGGGCGCAGCCGCACGGGCGCGCCGCGCACGCGCGTCGTCGCGGTCGTCGGGCCGCCCAACACCGGCAAGTCGACGTTCTTCAACCGGATCACCGGAGCGTCGGCCCGCGTCGCCAACTGGCCCGGGATGACGGTCGACGTCACGACGGCGCGCGTCCTCCTCGGCGACGCGATGGTCAAGCTCGCCGACCTGCCCGGCATCTACACGCTCGACGGCCATTCGGACGACGAGGCCGTGGTGCGAACCTTCCTCGACACGATCCCGCTCGACGCGATCATCGCGATCGTCAACGCGACCCGGATCGAGCTGCAGCTGCCGCTCGTGCTGGCGCTCCGCGCGACCGGCGTGCCGCTCGTCGTCGTCGTCAACATGTCCGACGAGGCGAAGACGCTCGGCGTCGGCATCGACGCGGCGAAGCTCGCGGAAGCGCTCGGCGCACCGGTCGTCGCCGTCTCGGCCAAGTACGGCGAGGGGATCGCCGACGCACAGCGCGCGCTCCGGACGACGCTCGAAGCGAGTGCCGCACCCTTGCGCGCCGACATGGCCGCCCTCCCGTCGCGCGCCGACCGGGAGGCCGAGTCCGCTCGGATCTGCGAGCGCGCCGTGCACATGCCCGTGGTGCTGCCCGTGGGAACGAGCGCCGCCATCGACCGGGTGCTGCTCAATCCGTGGGTGGGATTGCCGCTCTTCTTCGCCGCGATGTTCGGCGTGTTCGAGGCGGTGTACGAAATTGCCGTGCCGCTGCAGGACGCGATGAAGTGGCTGCTGGACGCGTTCAAGAGCGACGTGGCGGCGCCGCTCCTCGCGGGCGCGCCGGCCATCGTGCAGAGCTTCGTACAGGACGGCCTCGTCGACGGCCTCGGCACGGTTGCCGCCTTCGTGCCGCTGATGGCGGTCTTCTTCGCGGCGATGGCCGTCGTCGAGGACTCGGGCTATCTGTCGCGCGCGGCGTGGCTGATGGACGCTTCGATGGCGCGCATGGGCCTCGACGGCCGCGCGTTCGTGATGCAGCTCCTGGGCTTCGGCTGCAACGTCCCGGCGCTGCTCGGCACCCGCGTGATGCGCAACCGCGCGGCGCGGCTCCTGTCGATGCTGGTGATTCCCTTCTCGCTGTGCTCGGCGCGGCTGCAGGTGTTCATGTTCATGACGAGCGCGACGCTCTCGCCACGCGCGGCACCGGTCGCGCTCTTCGCGCTCTACCTCATGAGCTTCGCCGCGGCGTTCCTCACCGCGTTCGTCTGGAAGCGCCGCTTCGTGAGCCACGAGCCGCTGATGATGGAGCTGCCGCCGTACCGGCTGCCGACGCTGGGAATGGTCGCGTCCGAGGCCTGGCGGGCGACGTCGCATTTCCTGCACCGCGCGACCGCGTTCATCATCGTCGGCGTGCTGCTGATCTGGGTGCTGACGCACTTCCCCACGACCGCCGCGCCGGCGGGGCCGGACACGCTCGCCGGACATCTCGCCGCGTGGCTCGCACCGGTGTTCGCGCCGATCGGCATCGATCCGGTGATGTCGATCACGCTGCTGTTCGGGTTCGTCGCCAAGGAGATCGTGCTGGGCGGCATGGCCGTCGTCGTCGGCGCCGGGCCGAACGAGCTCGCCGGCGCGGTCGCCGCGCGACTCGACTGGGTCGCGGCGATGAGCTTCATGATCTTCACGCTGATCTACACGCCCTGCCTGTCGGCGATTGCGACGATCCGGAACGAGTCGAAGAGCCTGCGCTTCACCGTGCTCGCCACGGCGTGGCCGCTCGCGCTTGCCTGGGCGGCGAGCTTCGTGTTCTACCAGGGCGCGCGGGCCCTCGGGGTCTAGTGCGCCGCGACGTCGGCGCGCCCCACTCCGGTCAGGTCGAGAGCTTGCGACCGAGCCGCTTCTCGATCGCGTCGACCTTCGCGTCGATGCGGCCGCCCGGCCCGGCACGGTAGTCGATCCGGATCTGCGTGCTCACGCGGGCGCAGTCCGCGCGCATCGCCTCGAAGCACGCCGTCACCACGGCCATCACCTCGGCCCACTCGCCTTCGATGATCGTTCCCATCGGCGTCAGCTTGTAGGGCAAGCCGCTGCGGTCGATGATATCGATGGAGCGCGCAACGTACGCGCTGAGGCTTTCGCCCTTGTCGAACGGCGACATCGAGAATTCGAGCAGGACCATGCTGATTGCCTCGGTTCGTGGATGCGGATCGGCCGCAGGATCTCGCGTGCCAGGGTCGCCGGATCTCCCGGCGCGACGACATTATCGCGCGCCGGCGCCGTTCCTTCGGGTGCGGAATGCTCGACCGTTCAGCCTGCTTCGGCACGACGATCGCGCCATGCGCCCCACAATCCGAGGGACAGCATGCCGACGATCAGGCCCGCCGCAACGGTCGCGGCGAAGAAGAAGAGCGCAACCGCCCCCATGCCGAGCTTCGAGCCGCTCATCGACAGGACGGCGAGCGCGGCGATGGCAGCGAGAGCAAGCAGCAAAGCAACGATGCGCAGGGTCATGGCGTCGAGAATACGGCAAAGGGTGGCGGCGTCCCTGGGGCGTCACCGGACACATCGACGCCGCGGTTGCCGGATTCTCTCCGTGATTCCCCGTCCCGTCGAAAAAAAAGCCAGCCCGAAGGCTGGCTCATGTCCTAGTGGAGGACTCGAACTAATTGAGCGGAACCGCGACCGGACCGATGACGACGCGACGGTTCGGTGCGAGGCACTTGATGAGCGCTTCGCGATTCTTGTCCGTGCATTGCACGACCGGATCGGCCTCGCCCTTGCCCATGGCCTGCAGCCGGCTCGCGGCGACACCCTTCGACACCAGGTAGTTCTTCACGGCGTCGGCACGTGCCTGCGAGAGCTTCAGGTTGTAGGCATCCGAGCCCAGGCGGTCCGTGTATCCCACGATCGGGACGAGCGGTGCCTTCGGATCGCGATTGATGTCCACCGCGATCGCGTCGAGCGCCACCGAGGCCTTGTCCGACAGCACTGCCTTGTCGAACGCGAAGAGCTCGTCCGCGGACAGCGTGGTGAACTTCGGCGCCGGCGGGGGCGGCGGCGGGGGGGCCGGCGGCGGCGGCGGGGGCGGCGGTGCCATCACCTTCGGCGGCTCGTCGACCCTCATCTGCGCGACGGGAAGCGGCGGCGCGTCGAACCTGTACGTCGCGGTCACGAAGAAGATGTTCTGGTTGCCGTTCGGGTTGAGGTTGTAGCCGTTGAGGTAGCTCGTGCTGGTCGACACCGGCGTGATCGTGGGCGACACCAGGATGTTGGTGTAGTTCGCCGCCCCGACGTCGTCGCGGCTGTACTTCTCGTACGCGTACCCGCCGGAGAACGACCAGCTCTTGTTGAGCGTGTAGTTCGCCTTGAGGTTGAAGTACTGCTGCTTCGTGTCGTCGAAGTTGCCGATGTTGAGCGGATTGCCGTAGTTGTTGACCGACGTGAACGTCGCGTCGCCCTGGTTGCTCACGTAGATGTACGACGCCTTCACCATCCACGCCGGGTTGATCGGCCAGTCCGCGCCGACACCCAGCATCCAGGTCTGGTCCTTGGTCTGCGACGCCCAGTTGTACGATCCTGTGGGCGACGTCGATCCGGCCGGGATGAAGTAGTTGTTCTGGCTCGGGCTGTAGCAGTTCGGGTTCGCACTCGCGCCGGTCAACGTGCAGTATCCCGGGGGCGGCGTCGGGCCGCTCGCGACCGTGGCAATGTAGCGATGGCTCGACGGGTACTTGGTCTGTTCCCAGTCGCCGAATGCGTTCACCACGAACTTGTTCGGATCGCCCCATGCGCCGTTCAGGTAGTAGGCCTGGCGGTCGTTGTTGTTGCGGCCGTAGGTCACGTCATTGAAGTTCTGCTTGATCCAGTTGGCCTCGAACGACAGCGCCAGGAGCTGCAGCGGCTGCCAGTCGAGGTTCAGCTTGACCTGGTTCGTGGTCGAGCTCTGCATGTCGAACGCCGACGTGAAGTTCGCGAGGTACTCGGGGTTGTTCGCCCCGCCGTCGACGTTGAGACCCGGATCGTTGCGGTGACCATCGCGATTCAGGTACTGGTACTTCAGCTTTCCGGAGAGCGTGTCCAGGATCGTGTTCTTGTACTCGACGAACACCTTGTTGGTCGTCGCCCCGCTGTAGTCCACCCGATCCTGGTCGAGCTTCAGGTAGTCGTAGCCGAAGCCGAGCCGCTGGCCCTTCGCGAAGCGCCACCAGACGTCGAACCCGACATCGTTCTTCGTGTAGGCGAAGAGATCGGGCGAGCAGTTGCCGGACGCGAGCGTCGGGATGCCGGTGACGGGCGATGCGTAGTTGCCGCAGCCCAGACCGCTCGGCAGCGGATTCGTCGGCGCGTTGCCGTACGTGACTTCGCTCGAGTTGTTCGCGAGCTTCGTCCAGTAGTAGTAGACGCGCGATTCGACGTTCGACACCGGATTGGCCGTCCAGCCCAGTGCCAGCGACTGGTTGACGTGCTCGCCGTTGAACGTGCCGCTGTCAGGGTTCGTAAAGTTGTTTGCCGCGACGATGGGCGCGCTGTTGACCGCCGAGCTGGCGAGGTTCACGTCGCTCGTCGTCTTCGCGTACGTGTAGCGCGCCGAGATCACCGAACGCCACGGCAGGTCGCGGTAGTTCGCGGTCGCCGTGAACTTGTTGAACGTGTTGTCCGGCGCGAGATACGTCGTGTCGAGCTGGTTGCCGAAGAACGGGTTCGTCCACTGCAGCGTCTCGTCCTGGTTGTTGAACTTGCTGTAGTCCCAGCGCACCGCCGCCGTCAGCTTGCCCGACTGGTAGCCGGCTTCGACGCCGGCGTTGGTCGTGTAATTCTGGATCGGGATCGGCAGCGAGACGTAGCCGTTGCCGGGGCTCGTGCCGTTGGAGGCCGACCCGACCTTCGTGCCGTCGAACTTCACCTGGTTGCCGTCGACGCGGAAGTACCACGGGCTGTTCTTCTGCCACTCGAAGTAGCCGCCCGCGTCCGTGCGCTCGTAGCCCAGGTTGTACGAATTCCAGCCGCCCATGTTCTGCTGCGGGAACGTCGCCGTGAGCGTCGTCCCGCCCACGCCGTTGTAGGGACCGGTCGCGTTCGACTGGAAGTTGTGCGGCATCTCGTTGAGATAGCCGCCGTACTTGAACGTGTCGTACATGCCGCCGCGCAGGAACATGAACTGGTCGGTGCGGCCGAAGTTCTCGCCGTAGCCCTGGAACCAGGTCGTGGTGTTGCGTCCCTGCAGCATGATGCTGGACAGCGCACCGTTGTTGAGGTCCTGGTACTCCTGGAGCTTCGCGGTGTCGGCCGCGTTCTGGTCGGTGAATATGCCCCCGATTGTCGCGGAACCCTGCACGCGCATCGGGTCGTCGCCGGACTGCGCGAACGCCGGTGCGGCGGCGAACAGGCTGGCGATGAGAGTGGAAAGCAGCTTCTTGCTCATGATCATTTTCTCCCGATCCCTAGCGGATGAAGTACTGGCCGCGGTTGGCGGGCGCGTTCGAGCCGTGGATCGCGTTGTGGCAGTTCAGGCAGGCGCGGTCGACCAGGCGGGTGCTCACGCCGGAGTTGAGCTGACCTTCCTTGCCAAAGCAGGCCGGGTAGTTGACCTTGTCGTTCCCCGATCCCGGCGGGCAGGTGAAGCCGACGCCCGCACCGTAGATCGTGCCGGGGTGACGGCTGCCGTCGTGGCAGTCCTCGCAGAGGTTCGGCAGGTGCTCGTTCAGCAGCTTGTAGTGCACCGAGCCGTGCGGGTTGTGGCACGTCGCGCAGTTCTCTTCGACCGGCGGGTGGTTGAACACGTACGGACCGCGCTTGTCGGCGTGGCAGGAGTAGCACTGGTCGTTGATCGTCGGCTGCTTGACCATCGACGGCGAAAGGGCGCCGTGCGGGTTGTGGCAGTCCGTGCACTTGACCTTGCCTTCCTGGATCGGATGGTGCGATGGCTTGAACGTGGCCGCGCGGATCTGCTGGTGGCAGGTTCCGCACAGGTCGGCCTGGTTCGGCAGGAACGTCGTCGTGAACTTGTTGATCGTCGGGGTGAGCTTCTTGCCGTGGATGCTGTGGCAGTTCGTGCACGCGACCTCGTTGATCGCATGCTTGCCCGAGGTCCAGAACGCGAGGTTGCGGTTGCCGCTATGGCAGGTCAGGCACACCGCGGCCTGCTTCTCCGCGGGAACGCCGGCCCTGAACGGGCTGTCGGGCTTGACGGACGGGTCCTTGAGGTGCGCCGTGGCGTCGCCGTGGCAGGCCTGGCACATGCTTCCGTCGGCATCGGTCTTGGCGCCGTGCGCCGTGAGGTCGATCGCATTCCATTGTTCGAGGTGACAGTTGGCGCAGACCGGTGCCACCGGCGCGCCCGCAGCCGGCTTCGGCTGCGCGAGCGCAGGCGTCGCGAGGAACGCGGCGAGGATCGCCAGGACCCCTGACGCCGCGATGAAGGACTTGATTCGCATTTGAACCCCTTTCTATCGTTCGACCCACCGCCGGTGCCAGTGCCCAGCTTCTGAGTCCGCGGCCACATGCCGCCTGTCGTTTTGCGCGGAGAAAAGTCCCGCGCCAATTCTTTGCCGGTCATCCACCGGATCCGTGTCCGATGCCTGTCCGTCGCTGCTGGGTTCTTTTTCTCGCGGCTCTTGGTTGTGCGCGCGGATTTCGTCCGCACAACTAAAAACCGCTTTCGCAGCTATGGATGCATTCTTGGATCGCCCAAGGGGCGTGGTCAAGCAAAAAGGCCGCGACAACTTGTCACTGTTGTAAAATTACGTCATTGATTTAAAAGGAATAATCATTTTCCCGCGCAACACTGTTGACCTATGTCAACGTATTGGGGAACCAACACCAAAAACGGAGAAACCATCAACACTACCAAACACATGGATTTATCTGTGGCGCGTCCGGCGCGTCCGCATGCACATGTGCTCATGCTCGATCTCCCTGCAGGAGCGAGGCGATCGGGAAAGAAATGTGTTTCAGATCGCCGGACGTTCTCGATGACAAAAACCGGCGCGCCGCAAAGTCAGGAAATCGTAAGGGACTCCGCGGCCGGCATCAGATGAATGCCGTCGGTGAGCAGCGAAATGCCGGCGGCAACGCCTTGCGCGAGACCGTTCCGGCGCGCGGCGTGCGTCGGCAGCGAGAGGAAGATGTCCGCACGCTCCCCCGCGCCCACGCGCAGCGACAACGCCGTGGTCTCGCCGAGCTCGATGCAGCGCTCGACGACTCCGCTGACCGGGTTCTCGCGCTCGCCGCGCGACGGCCGGTCGCGGCGATGTACGACGATGTGCGACGGCGCGACGACCCAGGTGATTCGAGCGCCGGCGGCGAACTGCGGTGCGTGCGCCGCCTCGAATATCCGGCCCTGCCAGCGGATGCGGGTGACGAGGCGCGCCGGATCGTGCTCGACCACCTCGCCCGGAAAGATGTTCTTGAGGCCGACGAGGCGCGCGACCAGCGGCGACGCCGGACGCATCATCACCGCCTGCGGCGTGCCGGCCTGCAGCGTGGTGCCGCGGTGCAGGATGCACATGCGATCCGCCAGCATCGCCGCCTCGTCGAGCGCGTGCGTGACGAGGATCATCGGCACGTTGAGGTCGCGGCGCAGCGTCGCGAGCTCCTCGTAGAGCTTCTCGCGGGTCACCTGATCGACCGCCGAAAAGGGCTCGTCGAGCAGCAGCACCTTCGGGTCGCGGGCGAGCGCACGGGCGACGGCGACGCGCTGCTGCTGCCCGCCGGAGAGCTGCGCGGGGCGGCGCGCCTCGAGCCCTGCGAGATTGGTCCGCTCGAGCAGCGCACGTGCGCGTGCCACGCGCTCGGCCGGCACGACGTGACCCATCGCCTGCACCACGTTCTCCTCCGCGGAGAGGTGCGGAAACAGCGCATAATTCTGGAACACGAATCCGACGGAGCGCTCGCGCGCCGGACGGAAATGCCCGGAGGCAGAATCGAGCCACGTGTCGCCGCCGACGACAACACGCCCGCGCGCCGACGGATAGACGCCCGCGATCGCGCGCAGCACGGTCGACTTGCCGCTTCCGGAAGGCCCCACCAGCGCGAGCAGCTCGCCGCCCGTGCACGCCAGCGAAACGGCAAGCGGGATCGGCCGCGCCTGCGTCAATTCAACGGTGAGGGCGCCGCTAGGATCCATGCCGCCGCCGCTTCGCCGACGCGAGGAACGTGATGCCGATGGCCACGACCGAAAGCAGGAGGAGCACCGCCGACATCACGCCGGCGCCCGGCGAATCGAACGCCTGGACGCGGTCGTAGATCGCGATCGCGATCGTCTTCGTCTCCCCCGGAATGCTTCCGCCCACCATCAGCACGACGCCGAACTCGCCGAGCGTGTGGGCAAATGTCAGCACGGCGCCTGTCACGAGTCCCGCCCAGGCGAGCGGCAGCTCGATGCGCCACAGGCTTTGCAGGCCGGTGAGGCCGCAGCACGCGGCGGCATGGCGCAGGTCCTCCGGAATCGCCTCGAACGCGCGCTGCACCGGCTGGATCGCGAACGGCAGGTTGAAGATCACCGACGCGACGACGAGGCCGTCGAACGTGAAGACGAGCGGATGTCCGAACGTCGCCTCGTACCAGCGGCCGAGCGGCGAATGGCCGCCCAGCGCGACCAGCAGGTAGTAGCCCAGTACCGTCGGCGGCAGCACGAGCGGCAGTGCGAACGCCGCTTCGACGAACGGCTTGCCGGCGAACTCCCGGGTCGCGAGCCACCGCGCGACGAGGATGCCGACGGGTGCGAGGATCGCGACGGTGCATGCCGCGAGCTTCAGCGAAAGCAGGAGCGCGGTCGTGTCCATGCGTTTCAGGCCGGCGCGGCGAAGCCGTGGCGCAGGAACACGGCGCGCGCCTGCGGTCCCTGCAAATAGGCGTAGAACTCGCGCGCCGTCGACTGCGCGCGCCGCGTCAGTGCCATCCGCTGGACCAGGGGCGCGTGCATCTGGTCCGGAATGACGACGAAGCGCGCCCGGCCTGCCACTTCGGGCGAGCGCGCGAGCGACAGCGCAACGATGCCTCCCTGCGCGCCGCCAGAGACCGCGAACTGGGTGGCCTGCGCCACGTTTTCGCCGAGCACCAGCCGATCCTGCAGCGCGTCCCATGCGCGTGCCTTCTGCAGCGCCTCGCGAGCAGCACGGCCATACGGCGCGTGTTCGGGATTCGCGATCGCAAACCGGCGCACGCGGCCGTCGCTCGCTGCAGCCGCGAGGTCGACGAGCTCGCCGTCGAGCTTGAGCGGCGAGCCTGCGGGCACGACCAGCGCAATCCGGCCGATGGCGTACGGCACTCCGTCGTCGATCATGAAGCCCTCACGCGCGAGTGCGACGATGTAGGACTCGTCCGCCGACAGAAAGAGTTCGAACGGCGCGCCTTCGGCAATCTGGCGCCGGAAGTTGCCCGACGAGCCGTAGACGATGCGAACGTCCTGCCCCGTCGCACGCCGGAAATCGGCGGCGATCTCGTCGAGCGCAAAGCGAAGGTCCGCCGCGGCCGCAATGAGCGGCGCATCGGCCGGCGCGGCCGCGAGGTCGGACGCCATGGGCCACAGCGTCCAGGCCACGAACCCCTGCAGCATCGTACGACGGCGTTCGAATCGAGTCATGACGCGAGAGACTGCCAAGCCCCGGCGATTGGCGCAAGTGCAAGAGTGACGCTTCCGGTTCATTCCCGGCATCCGATCGGCGGGTTCCGGCACGAAACAACACCGGCAGGATGCCCCGCTGCAATCAGGGCCTGTTAACGCTATGGACACGAACGCGTTGCACGGCCGAAAACGCCCGGCGCAAGGCGCGAAGGCGAAGG
>Ga0265332_10000346_pt1 | contig 34749 bp, 31 predicted proteins | sample 41926metaG_FD_202084 | JGI IMG/M metagenome (GOLD analysis project Ga0265332, IMG submission 202084) | Rhizosphere microbial communities from Carex aquatilis grown in University of Washington, Seatle, WA, United States - 4-19-26 metaG | ecosystem: Host-associated > Plants > Roots > Rhizosphere...
GGCGGAGGCCGCCGCGGGTGGCGCGGCCCGGGGCGGGGGCGCCAAAACAAAAGGCCGAATCTCCAGGAGATCCGGCCGTCCTCATGGTCGAGCAAGCGCCGGACGAGGCCGGCGGGTCCCCCTATTTTTTATTATTTGATCGGCTTGCCCAGGCGGGTGACGGCGGCCACGGCGTGTTCCACCGTGGCGGCGACCTGCTGGCCCATGTCGGTGACCTGCTGCTGCACCCGGGCCTTGTGTTCCTGCTGGCTCATGGTGACGATCTGCTGGGCGTTCTGCAGGTAGGCCAGGGTCTGGCCCAGGACCGGCTGGGTGGCCTTGGTCTGCAGTTCCAGCACTTCCTGGGCCGACTTGGCGCCCATGACGCAGCGGGTGTGCTCGATGCCGTGTTCCAGCAGGGCGCGGGCGGTGTTGAGGTTGAGGTTGGCGAGACGTTCGATGCTGGCGAAGCTGCCGTGGGCCAGGTCCAGGGTGTTTTCCATATTGGTCTTGGTGACGGCCAGCAGATGGTTGTGCAGATTGATCATGTTATTACCCCTAGCGTTGTCTTATAAGTATCGGTGTCGATGTATCGAGCGGCGCCATCATAGCCACGGCAACCCTGCCTGGGACCCGGGTCGAGTCCCGGGAATGACCCTGGGGTCTCGCCTAGGTGAGAAGCCGGCGGGGATGTGTTAGCCCGGTGCCGCCCGTGCCTGCGGACGGTCCCGGCGCCGGTCGTCGCCCTCCGCGGCAGAGGGCGGGCGGGCCTGGCGGCGGAACCCTTTACCCCCGATGACAAAAGGGGCAAATGCATCTTACGCCCACTCTGGAAGCCAATGAATACGCCACTCTCCAGAGGTCATATGCCAAGAGTCCTACCGTAAGTGGCTTTCCGGGGAGGGGGTCTGTTAATGCCCATGGAATAAGCGCTGCCCGGCAGGTCCGATGAAATCAGGCATCTCCTTGGCGCTATTGGTGCGCTGCGACATGGGAACGGTGGCAGAGGCCAGGTGGCAGATGAAAGGCGACGTGGGACGGGCGGCGCGTCGGCAGGCCGGGGCAGCCTCTTAACGCCCCAGTCAATGTACTGTATATTTATACAGCCATGAAGGATGAGCCCTGCCCACTCCCTGACGATTCCCGTGCCCCGGTCCCGCCCGCCGACCTGCCCGCTGCCGCGGCCGGAACAGCGATGCCTGCCGCGGTGCTGCCCGAACGGCGCATCGCCCACCTGGACATGGACGCCTTCTTCGCCTCGGTGGAGCTGCTGCACTACCCGGAGCTGCGGGGCCGGCCGGTGGTGGTGGGCGGCCGTGCCGTGGACCGGCCCCGGCGCCAGGCCGACGGCAGCCTGCACTTCGCCCGCCTGCGGGACTACGTGGGGCGCGGCGTCATCACCACCTCCACCTACGAGGCCCGGGCCCTGGGCGTCTTTTCCGGCATGGGGCTGATGAAGGCGGCCCAGCTGGCGCCCGATGCCATCCTGCTGCCGGCCAACTTCGACGCCTACCGGGACTATTCGCGCCGCTTCAAGGCCGCCGTGGCGGCCATCGCGCCCTGTATCGAGGACCGGGGCATCGACGAGATCTACATCGACCTCAGCCACATCGAGGAGGCCACGCTGCCCCTGGCCCGGCGCCTGAAGGCGGCGGTGCTGGCCGCCACCGGCCTTACCTGCTCCATCGGCATCACGCCCAACAAGCTGCTGTCCAAGATCTGCTCCGACCTGGACAAGCCGGACGGAATCACCGTGCTCGGCATGGAGGAGGTGCCGACCCGCATCTGGCCCCTGGTGGCGAAGAAGATCAACGGCATCGGCCCCAAGGCCAACGAACGCCTGGGCCAGCTGGGCATCCACAGCATCGGTGACCTGGCGGCGGCTCCGCCGGAAATGCTGGTGCAGCACTTCGGCCGCAGCACCGGCGCCTGGCTGCACCGGGCCGCCCACGGCATCGACGAGCGGCCCCTGAGCACCTCCCGGGAGCCCAAGTCCATCAGCCGGGAAAGCACCTTCTCCCGGGACCTGCACGCCCGCCACGACCGGGCCGAACTGTCGGAAATCTTCACCGGCATGTGCCTGCGGGTGGCCGACGACCTGGCGCGCCAGGGCTACGTGGCCCGCACCATCGGCATCAAGCTGCGCTATGCGGACTTCCAGTCGGTGACCCGGGACCTCACCCTGGCCGTGCCCACCGCCGACGGGGCGGCGATCCGCAAGGCTGCCGGCGAATGCCTGAAGCGGGTGCCCCTGCAGCAGCGCCTCCGCCTGCTCGGAGTGCGGGCCAGTTCCCTGCTGCCGGCGGCGGCAGCGGCAGCCCTGCCAGCGCCCCTGGTCCAGGCCGAACTGCCCCTCTAGGGCCGGGGCGGCGTCCCCGTTTTTCGGGGGCGGCGATGGCCTTTTTTCGCGTCGCCGGGACCATGCCGGCGGGACAACCTTGACGCGCGTCAAGCCTGCATGGGGCGCGGAACCCAGCTGCCACCGTGACGCCCGATTCTATTGACCCTGATCAAAGTACGTTTTCTGCCGCTGAAGAAATTGGGGCCTCCTCACTCAATTTTTTCAGGAACAGGGAGCCATGAAAACGAAGCGTTTCAACCTACTCAGGCTGGCGGCCATTCCGGCCCTGGCCTTTGCCGTGCAGTTCGCCTTTGCCGGCACGCCGGAATCCCACGGCGACGCCACCATGCGGGACTACCAGGCCGGCGGCGGCTCGCCCCTGGCCAGCGTGCCCATGCACCAGGACATCAATCCCCTGGCGCCGAAGATGACCGAGGCCGAGTTCGAGAAGGCCAAGCGCATCTTCTTCGAGCGCTGCGCCGGCTGCCACGGCGTGCTGCGCAAGGGCGCCACCGGCAAGGCCCTGACGCCGGACCTGACCATCGCCAAGGGCCTGGAATACCTCAAGGTCTTCATCAAGTACGGCTCCGCCGGCGGCATGCCCAACTGGGGCACTTCCGGCGTCCTCAGTGACGACGAAGTGGACCTCATGGCCCGCTACATCCAGCAGACCCCGCCGGCGCCGCCCGAGTACGGCCTGAAGGAAATGGAAGCCAGCTGGAAGGTGATCGTGCCGGTGGAAAAGCGGCCGAAGAAGAAGCTCAACAACCTCAACCTGGACAACCTCTTCTCCGTCACCCTGCGCGATGCGGGCGAGATCGCCCTGATCGACGGCGACAGCAAGAAGATCGTCAGCATCCTCAACACCGGCTACGCGGTGCACATCTCCCGCATGTCCGCCTCCGGCCGCTACCTCTTCGTCATCGGCCGCGACGCCAAGATCAACCTGATCGACCTGTGGATGGAAAAGCCGGACACCGTGGCCGAGATCAAGGTGGGCATGGAAGCCCGCTCGGTGGAAAGCTCCAAGGCCAAGGGCTTCGAGGACAAGTACGCCATCGCCGGCACCTACTGGCCACCCCAATTCGTCATCATGGACGGCGATACCCTCAAGCCGCGCAAGATCGTCTCCACCCGGGGCATGACCGTGGGCACCCAGGACTACCATCCGGAACCCCGGGTGGCGGCCATCGTCTCCTCCCACTTCAATCCGGAATTCTTCGTGAACGTGAAGGAAACCGGGATGGTCTACTCGGTGGATTACCGCGATCTCAGCAACCTGAAGATCAAGATGATCGAGGCGGCGCCCTTCCTCCATGACGGCGGTTTCGAATCCACCCACCGCTACTTCATGGATGCGGCCAACGCCTCCAACAAGATCGCCGTCATCGACACCAAGGACGGCAAGCTGGCCAAGCTGGTGGACGTGGGCAAGACGCCGCACCCGGGCCGGGGCGCCAACTTCGTCGATCCCAAGTTCGGTCCCGTGTGGGCCACCGGCCACCTGGGCGACGATTCCATCTCCCTCATCGGCACCGACCCGGTGAAGCATGGCGACAACGCCTGGAAGGTGGTGCGCACCCTGAAGGGCCTGGGCGGCGGTTCCCTGTTCCTGAAGACCCATCCCAAGTCCAGGAACCTGTGGGTGGACACCACCCTCAATCCGGAAGCCAACATCAGCCAGTCCGTGGCGGTGTGGGACGTGAATAACCTGGACAAGGGTTACGAGCTGCTGCCCATCGGCGACTGGTCCGGCATCAAGGAAGGCCCCAAGCGCATCGTCCAGCCCGAGTACAACAAGGCCGGCGACGAAGTGTGGTTCTCCGTGTGGAACGGCAAGGACCAGGAATCGGCCATCGTCGTGGTGGACGACAAGACCCGCAAGCTGAAGGCCGTGATCAAGGACCCCAAGCTGGTGACGCCGACGGGCAAGTTCAACGTTTACAACACCCAGCACGATGTGTACTAATGGGGTCTAGCCTCTCCTGAAGCGGCATCCCAGGAAGACGAGAGAAGGTGCGCCTTCTCTCGTCTTTTCATTGGTCACCCCTAGCCGGAATCGCCCATGTTCAGTCCCAAGGAAAGCCGACGCTGCAGCCGGGAGCTGCTGTCGGACATCCCCCTCTTCAACGGCCTGGCCGACAGCGTGACGGACCAGCTGCTGGCCGCCAGCCGGGTCGTCTCCATTCCCGCCCACACCCAGATCTTTTCCGTGCAGAGCCCAGTCAAGGAAGCCTTCGTCCTGGTGCGCGGCACCCTGCGCCGCAGCACCCGCCTGGCCGGCGAGGTGGAGAAGACCCTGGAACTGATCCAGAGCCCCCAGCTCCTGGCCCCCGGCGAAGTGTTCGGCGCCGAGCGCTACACCTCCCAGTGCGAGAGCCTGGGCAGCAGCCTGATCCTGGTCATCGACGCCTGGCGCCTGCGCGCCATCGTGCAGCAGGACCTGCCCCTCAGCGACCGTCTCATCCAGCTCCTGGCCCTGCGCCTGCGCAGCACGGAATGCGACGTCACCAGTTACCACTACGGCCTCTCCGCCACCCAGCGGGTCCTCGACTACCTGCTGGCCCAGGGCGGCGAAGCCCTCAAGTCCGCCGGCGAAACGCCGGTGACCCTGCGCCCGAGCAAGAAAATGATCGCCGCCCGCCTGGGCATCACCCCCGAGTCCTTCTCCCGCTGCCTGCGGGAGCTGATCGACCTGGGCCTGATCGTGGTGGACGGGCGCATCCTCTACATCCAGAACGCCGCCCTGCGGGATTACGAAAACGGCAACCCGGAGCGGCGCATGAGCTTTTCCCGGCGCGAGCGGGCCGAGATCATCCGTCCCCGCAAGAAGCTGTCCGCCGGCGCCCTGGTCAATCTCTGCGGCCGCCTGCGGGTCCTCTCCCAGCGCCTGGCCACCTCCTGGGCCATGATCGCCACCGGCCTGCCGCCGGCCAAGTACCAGGTGCGCCTGCGGGCCCTGGTGGGGGATTTCGAGCGGGTGGACAAGCGCCTCGACGGCCTGGCGCTGGCGCCCCAGGTGGGCGAGCGGCTGCAGGCGGTGCAGGCCATCTGGCCCGCCTACCGGGAAGCCCTGCTGGGCAGCGCCACCCCGGCCGAGGCCGCCGCCGTGCTGGGGCTCAGCGAAAAGATGCTGGAGGCCACCGACGCCATGACCAAGGCCGCCGAACTGTGCGGCGAGACGCCGGACGCCCACTACGTGAACACGGCCGGGCGCAACCGCATGATCTCCCAGCGGGTGTGCAAGCTCTTCCTCTTCTGGGACTGGCCCGGCTGCGAAGACCTGGGGGAGCCGGCCCTGACCGAATCGGTGCGGGAATTCGCGCGCAACCTGACCGAGCTGCAGCAGAACAGCCACGGCGTGGCCGAGCTGGCGCTGCAGCTGAAGGAGGTGGACGCCCAGTGGCAGGTCTTCATCGCCTCCCTGCTGCCCGACCTGTCCCGGGCCCGGCGCACCCACCACGCCCGGGTGGTGTTCACCGAAGGCGAGCGCCTGCTGCGCCTGATGGATACCACGGTGAAGCTCTACGAGCGGCTGGGCAAATGAGGCCCGCCCGCCGTTCTTGACCGGGATCAAGCCTGCACTTCGCCAACTGACTGGTAACAAAGGATTATTTCCGGGCCGCCGGCCGCGGCGCGAAAAACTTGCCCGGGCCGGCACAGTGCCGCTTTCCAACCACTACACCGAAGGAAGCGTGCCATGAAATCCACCCACCTCTCCCTGCTGGCCCTCGGCGGCCTGTTCCTGCTGGGCAACGCCCAGGCCGACGAAGCCCTGGCCAAGGCCAAGAACTGCATGTCCTGCCACCAGGTGGCGGTGAAGGTGCTGGGCCCGGCCTACAAGGACGTGGCCGCCAAGTACAAGGGCGATGCCGGCGCCGTCGACAAGCTGGCCGCCAAGATCAAGGCCGGCGGCAAGGGCGTCTGGGGCGAAGTGCCCATGCCCCCCAACAACGTCACCGCCGACGAAGCCAAGAAGCTGGCGACCTGGGTCCTCTCCCTGAAGTAAGCCCTCAGCCTTATCCGGCGGACCTCGGCGCCCTCCCGTCGCCCGGTCCGCCGTCCTGTCTGGCTGTCCGGCAGGTCTGATCCAAGCCCGGCCCTGGATGCCCCTTCGGCGCCTGCCCCGGCTACAATCCGGGCCATGCCTGCCTGCCGCCGTACCCCCTTCTCCGCTTTCATTCCCGCCTCCCTCGCGCCGGCCCTGGGCCGCTGCGGCGCGCTCCTGCTGCTGGGCCTGTGGGCCGCTGCCGCCGGCGCTGCGGACATCCGCCTCGGGGTGCTGGCCTGGCTCGGCTCGGAAGAGGCCGAGGTGCAGTGGAAGCCCCTGGTGCAGGAACTGGAGCGGCGCCTGCCGGGCCACCGCATCCAGCTGCGCCAGTACGACCTGGATGAACTGTCCCAAGCCCTGCAGGGCGGGGAGGTGGAATTCGTCGTCACCAACCCGGGCCACTACGTCGCCCTGGAGGCGGAGCACGGCATCAGCCGCATCGCCACCCAGGTTTCCGCCCCTTCCCAGGACCCGGCCCACGTGGTCGGCTCCGCCGTGGTGGTGCTGGAGCGGCGGCGCGACCTGCGCCGCCTGGAAGACCTGCGCGGCGCCACCCTGGCGGCGGTGGCGGAGGATGCCTTCGGCGGCTACCAGCTGATCTGGGCCGAACTGCTCCGCCACGGCCTGGACCCGGAGCAGGGCCAGCCCCGGCCCCTGTTCACCGGCTTCCCCATGCCCCGGGTGGTGGAGGCGGTGCTGCGCGGCGAGGCCGACGCCGGCGTGCTGCGGGCCTGCCTGCTGGAGCGCCTGGAGCGGGAAGGGACAGTGCCGCCCGGCCGCCTGCGGGTGCTCTCGCCCCGGGCCGACGTGGGCCATTGCGGCGTCACCTCCGCCCTCTACCCGGGCTGGGCCTTCGCCGCCGCCCGGGGTACCGACCCGGCCCTGTCCCGGGCCGTGCTGCTGGCCCTGCTCTCCCTGCCGGCGGACGAGGGCGGCCAGACCTGGAGCGTGCCCGCCGACTACCACCCGGTGCACGAGCTGTTCCGCGAACTGAAAATCGGCCCCTACGCCTTCCTGCGGGAGACCGGCTGGGATGCCCTGTGGCGCCGCTACTGGCCCTGGGCGGCGGGGCTGGTGCTGCTCCTGCTGGGTGGCGGCCTGTACACCCTGCGGGTGGAGCATCTGGTGCAGCGGCGCACCCGGGAACTGACCTTCGCCCTGGCCGAGCGGCACCGGCTGGAGGCCACCCTGCGTTCCGGCCAGGAGCAGATGGACCATCTCTCCCGCCTCTCCATCCTGGGGGAGCTGGCCGGCACCCTGGCCCACGAACTGAACCAGCCCCTGGCCGCCATCGGCAACTACGCCCGCAGCCTGCTGCGCCGCCAGCAGGCCGGCAACCTGACGCCCGAGGCCCTGCAGCAGGCGGCGGCAGAGATCGCCAGCGAATCGGAGCGGGCCGCCGGCATCCTGGGCGGCATCCGGGCCTTCGCCCGCAAGCGCAGCCGGGTGCGGCAGCTTTGCGATTTGGCCCAGCTGGTGCGGGAAAGCGCCGACCTGCTGCGGGGCATCCAGGCCAATGCCCCGGCCATCGCCCTGGAAGACGCCCTGCCGCCCGGCGGACGCCAGGTGCTGGCGGACCCGCTGCAACTGCAGCAGGTGCTGCTCAACCTCTTCAAGAACGCCTGGGACGCCCAGGAGGCCGTCGGCAGCGATGCCCCCATCGCCGTCAGCCTCAGTGCCGGGGAAGGGCGCTGCCGCGTCGCCGTGCGGGACCACGGCGGCGGCCTCAGCCCCGAACTGCAGCAGCGCCTGTTCGAACCCTTTTTCACCACCAAGCCCGACGGCCTGGGCCTGGGGCTCTCCATCTGCAAGACCATCATCGAGGCCCACGGCGGCGAACTGGCGGCCGCCGCACCCGCCGACGGCCCCGGCCTGGTCCTGCACTTTTCCCTGCCCCTGGCCGCTGACGGCGAAAGCACGCCCCTATGAACACCACTGCCACGCCCCCGGTCATCCACGTGGTGGATGACGAAGCCCCCTTCCGCCGCTCCCTCCTGTTCCTGCTCGAGTCCGTGGGCTGGCAGGCGGTGGGCCACGAATCGGCGGAAGCCTTTCTCGCCGCCGCCCCCGCCTTTTCCGCCGGCGGCGGCTGCCTGGTGCTGGACATCCGCATGCCCCGGGTCAGCGGCCTGGAACTGCAGCGGCGCCTCAAGGCCGGCGATCCGGCCGCCAATCCCTTCCCCATCATTTTCATGACCGGCCACGGCGACGTGGAACTGGCGGTGCAGGCCATGAAGGAGGGGGCCGTGGATTTCCTGCAGAAGCCCTTCAAGGATCAGCAGTTCCTCGACACCGTGGAGCGGGCCGTGCAGCTGAGCCTGGAACGCCACGCCGCCAGCCGCCGCCACCAGGAGGCCCGGGAATGCCTGGAGCGCCTCTCGGCCCGGGAGCGGGAAGTGGCGCGGCTGCTGGCCCTGGGCCAGGCCAACAAGGAAGTGGCGCGGGCCCTGGGCATCAGCGAAAACACGGTGCACGTGCATCGTCAGCACGTCATGGAAAAGACCGGCACCGGCAGTGCCGCCGAACTGGCCCGGCTGATCCTGCGGGCCGACCCGGCCGGGCTGGACTGAGAGTCGTCAGACGCCGGCGGTTGCCCGGCCCCTGTTGCCGGCCGCTGCCGCGTTGAAGGATTCCAGCACCGGCGCCATGGTGGCCATGCCGCGCCGGATCGCCGCCTCGTTGCAGGCGGAGAACCCCATGACCAGCCCCGGCGGCGCCGGCTGGCCCATGCCGTAGAAAGAGATGGGCCGGGCTTCCACGCCCCAGGCGCCGAGGGCCGCGGCCACCGCCCGGTCGTCGCTGCCCCGGGGCAGGAGCGCGGTGGCGTCGAGGCCGGTGGTGATGGGCAGCATCGTCAGCAGGCCGTCGAGCTGGGTGGCGCACTCGTGCTGGAAGCAGGCGGCCCGCTCGCCGTAGAGGCGACGCATCTGGCGTAGGTGGCGGGCGAAATGGCCTTCGCCGATGAAGGCGGCCAGCACCGCCTGGGGCAGGATCGGGGCGTGGCGCACGGTGAGGGAGATGGCCGAGGCGAAGGGTTCCGCCAGCCATTCGGGCACCACCGCGTAGGCCAGGCGCAGGGCGGGAAAGAGTAGCTTGCTGAAGGTGCCCAGGTAGATCACCCGGTCGTGGCGGTCCAGGCTTTTCAGGGCCGGCAGGGGCGCCCCGTCGAAGCGGTACTCGCCGTCGTAGTCATCCTCGATGATGATCCGCCGGCCCGCTTCGGCCCAGGCCAGCAGGGCCAGGCGCCGCTCCAGGGGCAGGGTGCCGCCCAGGGGCGACTGGTGGGCGGCGGTGACGTAGGCCAGTCGCGCATCCGCCGCCGTCGGCAGGGCGTCGGTGCACAGGCCCAGCCGGTCCACCGGCACGCCCTGCACCCGGGCGCCGCCCAACTCGAACAGGCGGGCCGCCCCGGGATAGCCCGGGTCTTCCACCAGGGCCGTATCGCCCGGGTCCAGCAGCAGGCGGGCGCACAGGTCCAGGGCCTGCTGGGCGCTGGACAGGATCATCACCTGGCCCGCATGGCAGTCGATCCGCTGGGAATAGCGCAGGTGCTCGGCGATGGCCCGGCGCAGGGGCAGATGGCCGGCCCCGTCGCCGTAGCCCATGTCGTCGGGCCGCAGGCCGCGCCCCTGCTGGTGCGTGAGGCGCTGCCAGACGGCGTGGGGAAAGGCCCCCAGGTCCGGCTGGTTGGGGCTGAAGGGCCGCCCCAGGACCATACCCTCCCGGGAGAGGAAAGGGCTGTTCGCCAGCAGTTGTCCCTGGCGCGACAGCCGGGGGCGGTTGGCGGCGGCATCGTCCGTCTCCGCCCTGTCGGCGGCGGCAGCGCGGGCAACGCCCGGGGCGGTGCTGGTCCGGGGCTGCGCCGTGCCGGCCGCGGCGATGGGCAGGGCCGCAGCCACGGTGGTGCCGCTGCCGGTGGCGCCGCTGAGATAGCCTTCGGCGATCAGCTGGTCGTAGACGGCCACCACGGTGCCCCGGGAGATGGCCTGCTGGCGGGCGAAGTCCCGGGTGGAAGGCAGGCGGCACCCCGGCGCCAGGCGCCCGGCCAGGATCGCGGCCCGCAGCTCCCCGCACAGCCAGCGTTGCAGGGTCACGCCCTCGGCCCGGGGAGCCAGGGCCAGCTCCAGTTCTGCGGCACGTTTCATGGCAAGTGGACCAATCAAATGGTCGATAAATGGACGTATGCATCGTACCACCGGCCCATTAGGATGGCCCCATCCTGCAGCGCGGGATTCCCCCAACTCTCCCAAGGATGGAAACCATGGAACAACGCTTCGATATCGGCAAACTGATCCCCGACGGCTACAAGGCCATGTTCGGCGTGCACACCTACGTCCAGGGCGCCGGCCTGGACCTGGGCCTGCTCGAACTGGTGCGCCTGCGCGTCTCCCAGATCAACGGCTGCGCCTTCTGCGTCGCCATGCACGTGCCCCTGGCCCGCAAGTACGGCCTCAGCGAAAACCAGATCAACCTCACCGCCACCTGGAAGGAAGCCCCGGTCTTCGACCCCCGCCAGCGTGCCGCCCTGGCCTGGGCCGAAGCCGTCACCGCCCTCAGCGGCCAGGAAGTGCCGGACGCCATCTACGAGGAGGTCAAAGCCCACTTCAGCCCGGTGGAAATCGCCAACCTGACCCTGTGCGTAGTCGAAATCAACGGCTGGAACCGCCTCATGGTCGCTTCGCGTACGCCGCCGTTGCTGTAGGTCGGAGCGGGAAAACAAAAAAGCCAACCCTGGGGTTGGCTTTTTTGTTGGGGCTGATTGCCGCTAGGCACTGGCGTGGTTTTAGGGCTGCTACTCTCAAACATAGAAGAGAGCATCGCATTCTCGGTATTCCCACGAGCAAGGCGATTCCATTCGCGGAGCGACTGAGCGTCATGTTAGAGCGCATTAAGCCGCCAGCTTTGAATGCGCAAGTCAAGGTGCGATCTTTCTTTTTAGGTTTGTGATTACCACTTGAACCGAATGGTTCTTGCGATCTACACGCGCTGAACTGATAACGATTGTATCTTTGGGATTGTCCGCTGCCACGTACAACTCAAAGATTCTGTCATCGCCATCGAAGACCGTTCCAAGTGTGAGATTGGCCTCCCATTCCTTGGGGGGCGACTCGTATTCCTCCAGCGCTTTGTGCGAGGCAACCCGGGCGAGCTCCTGAAGTTTGTCTAGCTCCTTCGGGACAGCGTCTGTACGATTGGCGGGCGGCATGGGTGTGCGCTTTAACGTTGGAGGTAAGGGGCTGCGGCGCGAAAACGATGGATCGGAGAAGCCAGGCCGGTTCCGCAGTCCCGCTTGACCGAAGGATTAGCTATTTTCTTTAACGTTAATCAAAGCAGATTGAACTAAGGCGGAACGCAATTCGGTTAGTTCTTCAGTGCCAAGAACTTGCCGCAAACCTCGAATGACCGTAGATATTGCGAGATCTGCTGATAATGGTTGTCCTTGCCATTCTGGTCCCATGTTTTCTTGCCCAAGAACATCTGCAAGGGTTTTGTACATTTCTTCGATTTTCTGTTGCCGATCTTCGGCACGTTCAGCGTTACGTAGATACCAATCGCTTGCGCCAATCTTCCGTAGAGCACCCTCAAATTTTTGAAGGTCTGAATCGAGATCATTGGTTAGCCAGACGGCGTGTTTATTTCGAATTTGAAATAGCGTTGAGGCGTGCGGCAAAACATTTTCTGTTGGTCCTTCGCGAAACAAGGTGCCAAGCGTAGCAAACACCTCTTGAACGTACTCTTCACAAAAGATCACATGTTTATCAAAGGCAACATCCGCCATGTGGGAGCTGGCCCCAATAGCAAACTGATGCTCGGAAGCTTGAAGAATCAATTGACGTTCGTGTGCAGCTTGATCCCGTAAAGTCTGAACCAATGCAGCAACGAGTGAGCCAACGAGAGGAACGGCGGCAAGCTGCTGGATAAGCTCCCCATGTGGCAGCAACACATAAGCCGCAGCCGATCCCAAGAATACGACAGTAAGTACAGCGTAGAGGGGCTTTGGGGCTAACGTTTGATGTGAGGGGTCGCCGCATCGGCGAAGCCGGGAAGGGAGGCCACAAGCGTAGCTTGCGGCCTCCCTTTTGACGGAATTGTTAGCGAATTTCACGGTAGATTAGAAAGAACAATTTTTTGAAGAGTCGCTAGTTTTTTTGACGGATCCTTGCCTGATAACGGTGAAATAGAGACGTTTGGCAAGGGTGAAAAATAAGACGATATTTCAGGAAGCTGGAGTCGAGCGTGCTCACACCATTTGTACTCAATAGGAATCACGATCACATTGTCTCTTGCGTACAAATTATTAATTATTTTCGCGGATAAGTTCTGTGGTTCTTTTGTGGGGCAAAAGGCAGAAAAAATATACTTTGGCTCGATTCCATTTTTACCCAGCTCTTCTATTCTCTTTTCATAGGCATCTTCATAGCCATCTTTTCCAAGGTCATCATTTGATTGTGGAAGAACAAGAAAGTCATGGTCTCCAAAAGAATATGTGCTGCCTTTGTGGAATCGACTTCTCGAAAACAACTGCTTAATCAAATAAGTTTTGCCCCAGTTTTGAAAACCCGTGAGTAAGAAAACTTTGCGCATGACTATCCTATTCGCTAACGTGAAGTGATGGCATAACTGCCATATAAGCCGGCGGAATGCCGTATAAGCAGAAAATAGTGGCAGCCTGGGAGGCTTTCATATACAGAATTTCGTTAGATTGGCAGCAATGCCGCGAGGATAGATGGCAGCCATAAGTGGCACCTGTTCAACGTCGCGATGATTTTGCCAGTCGGTCAGCTAAATGTCATTTTTATGAGCTTTCCCAACGACTTCATGGGGACGCTTTTCCCCACGTCTCCTTCGGTTTCGTTCAATCCCATCTGCGGCCCGCCAACTCAGCCCCCATCCCCCAGCGGCTTCTCCTCCCGCTTCAACTCATGGGGCCTGGCTCCCAGGTCGTTCCATGGGGTGCCGTGGCTGCGGGCCTGGGTGAACCAGCGGAGTTTGGCGGCCAGGCGGAACAGCCAGGCGGGGAGGAGGGGGCGGGCCATGGAGGCGCTGGCTTCGGAGGGGATGCCGCGGCCGGCGGCCAGGGCCGGGGCGGCTTGGCGGAGGGCGGCGATCTGCTTGCGGAACATGAAGCCCATGCTGGCCAGGGGTTTGCCGTGCAGCACTTCGCCGGCGCCCATGGCCAGTCCGCCGGCCCAGCCGAGTCCGGCGTTGTGGGCGAAGCGGCGCAGCTGGGCCATGGCGGAGCGGTTGTGGGCTGCTTCCGGGTAGCCGCTGTTGAGCAGGCCGGCGATCCGCTGCAGGCGGCCGGGCTGGGTGGCGATCTGTTCCATGGCCTTGAGGACCAGGCCCGGCAGGCCGTCCACGTAGAGGGGGGCGGACACCACCAGCAGCTCGGCTTCGCCCAGGGCGGCCAGGGCGGCGTCGGCGCGGCGGCCGGGCTTGATGAAGTCGATGACGTGCACCAGGGTGACGGCGACGCCCTGCCGTTCCAGGTTTTCCGCCAGGCTGCGGGCCAGGGATTCGGAGGTGCTTTCGCCCTTGGGCCGGGCACTGCCCACCAGCAGGGCGGCGCGCTGCACCGGCGCCGGCGGCAGGGCCGGGTCCGGCGCGCAGGCCCGGGCCAGGGCGTCCGCCGGCGGGTGGTGGGGGAAGGGTTCGCCGTCGCTGCCGGCCAGGGCCTGGGCGAAGCCGGCGGCCAGGGCCTCTTCCCAGGGGGCGGTGGCGGGGGCCAGCACCAGGGTGTGGAAACGGGGGGCCATGAGGTTGATGGCGTTGCCGCCGGCAAAGGCGGCGAACAGTTCCCGGGCCGCCGCATCGGGCGCGGCTTCCAGGCCGACGAAGAGCATGGCCGGATAGCGCTCGTAGCGGGGCTGGTGGCGGGTGACGCCGAGGGATTCGTGGAAGAAGGGGTGGATCACGCCCAGCAGCCGGTCCAGGGCGCCCTTGAGGGAGGGCCGGTAGCCGCCGTGGAAGAGGGGAGTCACCATCACCGCCAGGTCGGCCTGCTGGAAGGCCTTGGCGATGGCGTTGGCGTCATCCTGGGTGCGGCACAGGCCGGGGGTCTTGGTCCAGCATTCGAAGTCGCCCAGGCAGGGGGCCAGGCGCACCTCTTCCAGGCGGAAGCGGCTGATCAGGGCGCCGCTGTCGGTGGCCAGGGCGGCCAGCCGGTCGGCCACCCGGCGGTCGGGGCCGTCGTCGTCGGGGGTGGCGTCGAGGATGAGGATGCGGCGGTCGGCGGCGGGTGTGGTGGGCGGCTGCATGGGCGAGTGGAATAATGGAATTGGCATGATGTTGCCATGATCCCGGGGCCGGGGAAATGGCGATGTGCAGCGGGGAGGGCAGGTCGGGGCGCCCAGGACAAGCGGTTTAGGCAGCCGCCGGCAATAGTCACTTTCGGTTATGGCCCTAACCGGATATCCGAATAGGCGCGGCGGGGCACCCTCCCTAGACTTGATCCCAAACAAACCAAGTACAGGGAGTACAGCCATGACCCATGTCCCATCCGTGCCTGCAGGGGCGCCGGCCGGCGCCTTGACGCGCCTGTGGCGCAGCGCCGCCGCCACCTTCCTCCTCTCCGCCCTGGCCGCCGCCGGCCTGGGTCGGGCCGAAGCCGCCGATGCCGGCCAGATCGCCCGGGGCGAATACCTGGCCCGCCTGGGCGATTGCGTTGCCTGCCACACCGCCGAAGGCGGCAAGTCCATGGCCGGCGGCCGGGAACTGGCCACGCCCTTCGGCGTGCTCTTCTCCACCAACATCACGCCGGACAAGGAAACGGGCATCGGCAACTACACCTTCGCCCAGTTCGACCGGGCCATGCGCAAGGGCGTGGCGGCGGACGGCCACAACCTCTACCCGGCCATGCCCTATCCCTCCTACGCCAAAATGACCGGCGAGGACATGCAGGCCCTCTACGCCTACCTGATGCAGGGCCTGGCGCCGGTGAAGCAGGCCAACAAGCCCACCGCCATGCGCTGGCCCTTCAACCAGCGCTGGGGCCTTTCCCTGTGGAACTGGGCCTTCCTCGACGCCACTCCCTTCCAGCCCGACGCCGGCAAGGACGCCACCTGGAACCGGGGCGCCTACCTGGTCCAGGGCCTGGGCCACTGCGGCGCCTGCCACACGCCCCGGGGCATCGCCTTCCAGGAGAAGGCCATGAGTGACGCCGGCAGCAAGGGCAAGCACTTCCTCGCCGGGGAGACCGTGGAATCCTGGCGCGCCCTGAGCCTGCGCGGCCTGTGGACGGTGGAGGACACCGCCCTGTTCCTCAAGACCGGGCAGAACCGCTTCGCCACCGCCTCCGGCAACATGGCCGAGGTCATCCACCACAGCACCCAGCACGTGAAGGACGAGGACCTGGTGGCCATCGCCACCTATCTCAAGTCCCTGCCCCCGGGCGAGCATGAACTGCCGGCCCCCAGCGTGCCCCGCAGCGAGGTGGCGGGCAAGGTGCCGGGCAATCTCTTCAGCTCCCGCGGCGGCCTGGCCTACGTGCAGTTCTGCGGCGACTGCCACCGCCAGGACGGCAACGGCGTCAGCAAGATCTTCCCGCCCCTGGCCGGCAACCCGGCGGTGACGGCGAAGGACCCGGCCACCCTGCTGCACATCACCCTCACCGGCTGGAAGACCGCCTCTACGGCGGCCCATCCCCGGGTATTCACCATGCCCGGCTTTGCCCGCCTCAACGACCAGGAGCTGGCCGAGCTGATCACCTTCGTCCGCAGCAGCTGGGGCAACGGCGGCGAAGCCGTGACCGCCTCCCAGGTGAAGAAGATGCGGGCCGAAGTGGTGAAGCAGGACCCCAAGGCCATCGACAACAGCAAGTTCGAGACGCCGCGCCTGGCCGACATGCTGGCCAAGCCCAACGCCGAACAGCTGGTGCGCGGCATGCGCCTGCACCTGGAAACCAAGGACCTGCTGCCCAACCATGTGGGCGACCAGCTCAACTGCACCAGCTGCCACCTCAATGCCGGTACCGTGGCCGACGGCTCGCCCTTCGTCGGCGTCTCCGCCTTCTTCCCCAGCTACGCGCCCCGGGCCGGCCGCATCATCACCCTGGAGGACCGCATCAACGGTTGCTTCAAGCGCTCCATGAACGGGAAGCCCCTGCCCGTGGAGTCGGCGGACATGAAGGCCATGGTCGCCTACTTCGACTGGATGAAGGGCGCCACCAAGCCGGAAGACAAGGTGCCCGGCCGCGGCATCGGCAAGATCGACCGTTCCCTGAAGCCCGATAGCGACAACGGCAAGAAGATCTACGCCGAGCAGTGCGCCGTGTGCCACGGCGAGAACGGCGAAGGCCTCAAGTCCGCAGACGGCAAGATGGTCTATCCGCCGCTGTGGGGCGACGAGTCCTTCAACATCGGCGCCGGCATGGCCCGCACCTATACCGCCGCCGCCTTCGTCAAACGCAACATGCCCATCGGCTTCCACGGCAAGTTCCCCCTGGGCCAGGGTGGCCTCTCCGACCAGGAGGCCCTGGACGTGGCCGAGTACTTCAGCCACCAGCCCCGCCCGGACTTCCCCGAAAAGGTGAAGGACTGGCCCAATGGCAAGAAGCCGGAGGATGCCCGCTACTGAGGCCCACCCCTTCATCCAGCTTTCCGACCCGCCTTGAGCCTGAGGCTGCCGCCCCCTCCCGGGGCGGCTTTTTTCCGGGGGGCGGATCGAGATTGACGTAACCGAGGAGAAACCCGACCCCCAGCCATCTGCATATGCATTCAGAATAGAGAGCGCCCGACCGCTCCGTCACTCATTCCCGAACTTCGAGAGGAGATACCCCATGAGAAAACTGATTACCCCGCTGCTCTCCGGCCTCCTGTTGCTGCCGGCGCTGCTGCCCCTGTCGGCCCAGGCTGTCGACGGCAGCGACATCATGCAGAAGGGCGGCGCCAATCCGGCGGCCATGCCCTGCATCACCTGTCACGGCACCGACGGCAAGGGCATGGCCGCCGCCGGCTTTCCGCGCCTGGCGGGCCTGCCCGAGGCCTACATCGCCAAGCAGCTGGCCGATTTCAAGGCCGGCCGCCGGGAGAATGCGGTGATGCAGCCCATCGCCCAGTCCCTCACGCCTGAGGAAGTGGCGGCCGTGGCCAAGGCCTACGCCGAGCTGCCCAAGGTCAATATCAAGCCCGGCCCGGTGGAGCGGCCCCAGCCTGGCAGCGGCGCCTGGATCGCCCTGCGCGGCGCCTGGGAGCGCAACATCCCCGAATGCACCCTGTGCCATGGCCCCGCCGGCGTCGGCGTGGGCGACACCTTCCCGCCCCTGGCGGGCCAGTCCGCCCTCTACATCGAGAACCAGCTGAAAGCCTGGCGCGGCACCAAGGCCGTGGCCGCGACCCGCAAAACCAAGGCGGTGGCCGCCGTGCCGCCCAGCCGCCGCAACGACCCCAACGGGCTCATGGCCCATATCGCCGTGGATCTGAGCGAAGCCGAGATCAAGGCCGTGGCCGACTATTTCGCCGGCCTGGGGGAATCCAAGGAAGTCTTCGACGAAAGCCAGCATCGCCTGCGCTGAGACGAACGTTCCCCCTACATCGAAAGGATTCCCGCCATGAAAAACGCCAAGATTCTTGCCGCCCTGCTGGGCAGCATCTGCCTGTTCGCCGGTGTTGCCCAGGCAGCCGACACCGCCAACACTCTCCGTAATTCCCGCCTGGACGACCAGACCCAGCTGCCCAAGGCCCCGGCCAAGCCGGTGAGCCAGCAGTACTTCCAGCCCCCGGCCGACACCGACATTCCCAACAACGCCTTCGGCGAACTGGTGCGCCGGGGCCAGGACCTGTTCATGAACACCAAGGCCCTGGCGCCCGAATACGTGGGCAACGAGATGAACTGCGTGAACTGCCACATCGACCGGGGCCGCAAGGCCAACTCGGCGCCCCTGTGGGCGGCCTATCCCATGTATCCGGCCTACCGCAAGAAAAACAACAAGGTGAATACCTATGTGGAGCGCATGCAGGGCTGCTTCCAGTTCAGCATGAACGGCAAGCCGCCGGCGGCCGACAGCGAAATCCTCACCGCCCTCACCACCTACGCCTACTGGCTGTCCACCGGCGCTCCCACGGGCAAGGCCCTGCCGGGACGGGGCTTCGACGAGCCGCCGCCGCCCAAGGGCGGCTACGACATCGCCCGGGGCAAGGCGGTCTATGAGAAGCAGTGCCAGCTGTGCCACGGCGAAAACGGCGAGGGCAAGAAGGTGGGCGTCACCTCCGTCTTCCCCGCCCTGTGGGGCAAGGACTCCTACAACTGGGGCGCCGGCATGCACCGCATCAACACCGCCGCCGGCTTCATCCAGCACAACATGCCCCTGGGCCGGGGCGAGACCCTCTCGGACCAGGAGGCCTGGGACGTGGCCGCCTACATCAATTCCCACGAGCGGCCCCAGGACCCGCGCCTGGTCAACGGCAGCATCGACGAGACGCGCAAGCGCTACCACGCCGACGACGGCGTCAATCTCTACGGCGTGGTGGTGAACGGCAAGAAGCTGGGGCAGGGCGTGCAGTAGGCCCGGCTGTTTCCCTTATTCCCAACCCCCGGAAAGGGGCCATGACAGCCCCCTTTCCTTTTCGCAGCCGTACCGCTCCAGGGACGGCTGCTTTTTTTTTGCTCAGAGGAACATGCCGCCGGAAGCCTCGATGCGCTGGGCAGTGATCCAGCCCGTCTCCTCCGACAGCAGGGCGGCCACGGCATGGCCGATGTCGTCCGGCTGGCCGACCCGGCCCAGGGCGGTCTGGGCGGCGATGAAGGCGTTGAGCTGGGCGTTGTCGCGCACGGCGCCGCCGCCGAAGTCGGTCTCGATGGCGCCGGGGGCCAGCACATTGACGGCGATGCCCCGGGGCCCGAGTTCCTTGGCCAGGTAGCGGGTCAACACCTCGATGCCGCCTTTCATGCTGGCGTAGGCGGCATAGCCGGGCAGGGCGAAGCGGGCCAGGCCGGTGGAGACGTTGAGGATGCGCCCGCCGTCGTTGAGCAGGGGCAGAAGGGCCTGGGTGAGGAAGAAGGGCCCTTTCAGGTGGGTGTTCATGAGCAGGTCGAACTGGGCCTCCGTGGTCTCGGCGAAAGCGGCGTTGATGCCCATGCCGGCGTTGTTCACCAGGAAGTCGAAACGCTCCCGCTGCCAGGTCCCGGCCAGGGCCTGGCGCACCGCCTCGGCGAAGGCGGGGAAGCCGGCGGCTTCATCCACCGCCAGGGGCAGGGCCACGGCACGGCGGCCCAGGGCCTCGATCTGGGCGACGACGGCAGCCGCCTCGTCGGCCCGGCTGCGGTAGGTGAGGATGATGTCCACGCCGCGGGCGGCGAGCTTGAGGGCGGCGTTGCGGCCCAGGCCCCGGCTGCCGCCGGTGATGAGTGCGATCTTGGTCATGTCTGGCTCCTTGAAGGTGGGGGAGGGCCGGCTTTGGGGCCGACCGTGGAAGCCAGTCTATTGATCGAAAAGTGCCGGATAAATACGCGGTATTTGTTTAGACTGTTCGTCATTCATAGACAATGAGGGCGCCATGGACCAGCTCGACGCCATGCAAATCTTCCTGCGGGTGGCCGAACTGGCCAGCTTCACCCAGGCCGCCGACAGCCTGGGCCTGCCCAAGGCCAGCATTTCCGCCGCCGTGCAACGGCTGGAGAGCCAGCTCGGCGCCCGCCTCCTGCACCGCACCACCCGCCGGGTGCAGCTGACCCAGGACGGCCTGGCCTACTACGAGCGCAGCCGGGACCTGCTGGCGGACATGGAGGAACTGCAGACCATGTTCCGCCGTGACGAAGCCCAGCTCAGCGGCCGCCTGCGGGTGGACATGCCGGCCGGGACGGCGCGCCACGCGGTCATGCCCCGGCTGCCGGAGTTTCTCGAACGGCACCCGGGGCTGGAGGTGGAAGTGAGCAGCACCGACCGCCGCGTGGACCTGGTGCGGGAAGGCTTCGACTGCGTGCTGCGGGTCGGCGCCCTGGGGGATTCCTCCCTGGTGGCCCGGCCCCTGGGCCAGTTGCGCCAGCTCAACCTGGCCAGCCCGGCCTACCTGGAACGGCACGGCACGCCCCATTCCCTGGAAGACCTGGCCGCCCACCGGCTGATCCATTACGTCCCCATCCTGGGGGGCAAGTCCCCCGGCTTCGAATACGTGGACGGGGCCGGGGAGCTGCGCCGCATCCCCATGGCCGGGGCGGTGACGGTGAACAATTCGGACGCCTACACCGCCGCCTGCCTGGCCGGTCTGGGCCTCATTCAGGTGCCGCTGGCGGGCATGCAGGCCCTGCTAGAGGCCGGGTTGCTCCTGCCGGTGCTGCCCGAGTTCAACGCCCCGCCCATGCCGGTGCATCTCCTCTATGCCAACCGCCGCCACCTGCCGCGCCGGGTGCGGGTCTTCATGGACTGGCTGGTGGAGGTGGTGGCGGACTATGCTGGCGGCGAGGCGGCGAGGCGGCGAGGCGGCGAGGCGGCGGGATGAGGGCGGTGCTGAGGCAGAAAGCGGTGATGCAGGAGGCGGTGATGCAGGAGGCGGTGATGCAGGAAGGAGCGGGCCACCTGAGCCGCCCCGGCCGCCTTCAGGGCCGGGCGAAGTCGATCCGTTCCACCGTGTAGCCCTTCTTCTGCATCAGGGCGGGCAGGCCGGTGGGGCCGAACAGGTGCAGGCTGCCGACGCCGGCGAAGACCCGGCTGCCCTGGCGGTGCAGCTGGTCGATGCGTATGGCCATGTCCGGGTTGCGCTCGTTGAGCAGGCGCTGCATGGCCTTGCGTTCCACCGGCGTTTCCATGCACTCGCACCAGGCGGGATAGTCCGCCATGGTGGCGTAATCCCCTTCCTCCCAGGCCTTGGCCAGGCGCCTGAGGGCGCCCAGGGCCTTCTCCGACTCCAGGGAATTGAGGCTGGCCTCGACGAAGGCCTGGGTCTCACGGGGCGTCTTCATGTGCAGGGCCTTCATCTGCAGTTCCGGTTCCTCCAGGGAAACCACCGGGCGCTTGGTGCCGTGGCCGAAGCCGGCCAGCATCATGTCCAGGGCATAGGTCGGGTCCAGCCCTTCCTTCTTCGCCAGCATCACCGTCAGGGTCACCACCTGCAGTTCCGGCGACAGGGCGGCGATGGCGGCGTAGGGCAGGCAGGAGGCCTCTGCCTGGCGACGGATCCGCTCCTGCAGTCCGGCCGGCAGTTTTGGCCCCTTGCGGGACAGCATCAGCTGCTGGATGCGGGCGGCGATGGCCGGGTCGAGCACGTCCATCTCCAGGGCTACGATGTCCGTCTCCGCCATGGCCCGGCGCATCAGGGGGCCCGGGTAGAGCCATTCCTGCTTGCCCACGTGGACCGTGCCGTAGAGGTAAGAAGCACGCCCGTCCTTCTCGATGCGCCAGAGAAAGCCGTGGTCCCGGGCGTTCTTCAGGTATTCCCGGGTCTCTTCCGCCGAGGGCAGCGCGTGCTGGGTGGCGGGGCAGTCCGGCGGCGTCTGGGCTAGGCCCTGGAAGGAGAGGAGCAGGGCGACGGTGGCAAACAGCAGGCTCCGGCAGAGGGCGCGGGGTGACAGGCGTGACATATGGGACATAGCGGGGAACATGGCGGGCGTGGCGGTGTTGGCAGGTGGCGGCAAAGGGGAATCGGCATTGTCCCCCGGCCGGGGGCGTTGGCAAGTACGGTAGGGGCGGCGGAGGCGGCAGGGGGGCTGAGGGCGGCGCTGGTGGCCGCTCTCAGGGCAGGGGCTTGCCGTTGCTCCTGGGGCCGAGGGGAAATTCCGGCGTCTGGCGCGGATCGGGCCAGCCCTGGCCGTGGCTGGCCTCGGGCACCAGCTTCAGGTTTTCCTGCCGCGGCCCCAGCAGGGCCGCCGGCCAGCGGCGGGCCAGTTCCGCCGGCATTACCGTGTCCCGCCCGCCGATCCAGTGGATTTGGGACATGGCGGCAAGCCGCTGCGCCTGGTCAGCCGGGTTGAGGGAGCTATCGAGGGGCGTCAGCCGGTGGTAGGCGGTCCACGCCCGGTGGTCCAGATTGCCGGCGATGGTCACCAGACGGACCACGTCGCTGCGGCGGGCTGCCAGCAGGGCCGCCACGGCGCCGCCGCCGGAGTAGCCCACCAGCACTAGGGCGCGGGCCTCCTGGCGTGCCTTCAGCTGGTCCAGGGCCCGGTCCATGGCGTCGATCACCTCCGGCGCGAAGCGGCCGTCGGTCCAGTAGCGCTGCGCGCAGTGGGCCGCGCCGGACTCGGCGTACTGGCAGGGCCGGGCCAGGTAGGCCGCCTTGCCTTCCCGCTGGGCCAGGGCCAGTTGCAGCAGCAGGGGCGAGACCGGGGTGGGGTCGGCCGAGGGCTGGCTGGGATTGAGCCAGGCCAGGCCGTCGCCCTCGATATACACCGCCAGGGTGTCCCCCTGGCGGGGCGTCACGGGTTCGTAGGTGCGCAGGGTGAAGGGCGCTGCCGTGAGCGTGCCTTTCTGCCATTGCCTGGCGGCCGCCAGGTTGTCGGCATGGTCCTGCCGTTCGCGGGGCGAGGGCAGGGCGGTGCAGGCGCCCAGGGCCAGGCTGAGGAGGACGAGCACGAATCGGTATTTCACGGACATGGGTATCGGCGCGGAGTGGTCAGGCGAAAGCCCGATGATGGCATGAAAATGTCATCGTAGCGGAGTCATCTGGCGTAATCGGGGCGCATAAGGCGCGTCTTTACAAAAAAATAACAGGAAATGACAGCTTCAAGCTTCTGACATTTGTTTACAATCGCGACGACATAACGCAATGGCATTGTCTGGCGGCGTGGGAATTCGCGCCGGGCCGCAGTCGGTAGCCGCCGCCGTTGCGCCAGGTCCCTCGTGTGCGCCGAGTTGCCGGCCCGCATTTTTCTTGCCCGTTCTCGTTTCAGGTCCATTGATGATGAATAAGTACCTTCCGGTGAAGCAGGCCCGGCGCGGCCCCCTGTGTGCCTTCGTTCCCGAGCGGCGCAAGACACTGGCTGCCGCCATCCAGGCCTGCTTCGGTGCCGACTCGCGGCGCTGGCTGGCGACCCTGTGCCTGTCCCTCGGCATGCCCGCGGCCCAGGCCGTCAACGGCAACTGGAACGGCAGCGTCAGCTCCGACTGGGCGACGGCGGGCAACTGGGCCTGGTCCGGCGCGGTACCCACCGCCGGTGACGACGCCCTGGTCAGCGTGGCTACCGGCAATACCCCGATCATCGGCTCCGCCACCGCCGCCCATGCCAACACCGTGGTGGTGGGCGGCGGCAGCAACGGCATCCTGACCATCCTGGGGACTCTCAATTCCGCATCCGGTCTGCTCGGCAACAACCTGGGCACGCCCACCACCTCCGGCAGCGTCACCGTCTCCGGGAGCGGCGCCAACTGGAGCAACAGCGGCGATCTCCATATCGGCAACTACGGCGTCGGCGTGCTCAATGTGCAGGGCGGCGCCAGCCTATCGGCGGGCAACTTTTACCTGGGTTCCACCAGCGGTACCAACGGCAGCCTGATCCTGAGCGGCAGCGGTTCCACCGCCACCAGCGGCGGCTACGCCTTCATCGGCAACTCGGGAACGGGCACCCTCAACGTGGGCAGCGGCACCACCCTGACCAGCGCTTCCGGCGGCGTTCTCGGCCTGTATGGCGGCAGCAGCGGCACGGCCACCATCAACGGTACCTGGAACATGGGCAGCGGCAATCTGGTGGTGGGCAGCGGCGGCCAGGGCAACCTGACCATTTCGGCCGGCGGCGACGTCAGCAACGCGGTCGGCAGTATCGGCAGCGCCAGCAACGGCCTGACCAGCAGCGTCACCGTGATCGGCACCGGCAGCTCCTGGACCAACAGCGACCGTCTTTTCGTCGGCGTCTACGGCAAGGGCCAACTCGACATTCTCTCCGGCGCCACAGTCAGTAGCGGCGATACGGCCTTGGCCCGCTACGCCGGCTCCACCGGCACCGTCAACGTCAGCGGCGCAGGTTCCTCCTGGGGGATCGGCGGTTCCCTGCGGGTGGGCGGCGACATCACCGATGCCGCCAATCCGGGCGGCACCGGCACCCTCAATATCTCGAACGGCGGCCTGGTGACCAGCTCCGCCGGCAGCATCGGCGACAGCCAGAACGCCGTCGGCAGCGTCACCATCGACAACGCCGCCTGGAACATTTCCGGCCGCCTGGGCGTGGGCAACTTCGGCAAGGGCACCCTGACGGTGCAGAACGGCGGCACCCTGACCTCCACCGGCGGTCTGGTGGGCTGGCAGAGCAGCAGCACCAACAACTCGGTGCTGGTGACGGGCACCGGCTCCACCTGGACCATGAGCGGCCACCTCTACGTGGGCAACGAAGGCCAGGGCACCATGACCATCAGTGCCGGCGGCAAGGTGACCAATGTGGATGGCTTCATCGGCACTGTCGGCAACGGCGTCAGCGAAGTGACCGTCACCGGCAGCGGCTCCCAGTGGGAAAACCAGGGCGACCTGCTGGTGGGCCAGAGCAGTGGCGGCAAGGGCAAGCTCACCATCGGCAATGGCGCTACGGTGACCTCGGTGCAGGCCATCCTGGGCGACCTGGCCGGTACCACCGGCACGGCGGTGATCACCGGCAGCGGCTCTTCCCTCACCGCCAGCGGCGACTTCAACGTAGGCCGTTTCGGCACCGGTTCCCTGACCCTCGGCAGCGGCGGCACCCTCAGCAGCGACCGGGGCTATGTGGCCAACGAGGCCGGCTCCACCGGCACCGTGCTCATCAGCGGCAGCGGCAGCGGCTGGACCACCACCGGCACCCTGCATGTCGGTTCCCGGGGTGATGGCAGCCTGGTGCTCAGCGACGGCGGCGACATCACCGCCGGCAGCCTGGTCATCGCCCACAGCGCCGGCAGCACCGGCACCCTCAGCATCGGCGCCGAGGAGGGCAGCGCCGCGGCGGCGGCCGGCACCATCCACAGCGGCAGCATCACCCTGGGCGCCGGCGACGGCACCCTGGTGCTCAACCACACCGACAGCAACTACCAGCTTTCCTCCGTCATCGCCGGCACCGGCGATATCAAGGTGCTGGGCGGCACCACCGTGCTGACGGCGGTTAACACCTTTACCGGCAGCACCAGCATCGCCTCCGGCGCCGGCCTCTCCCTGGCCGACAGCGCCGCCCTGGGCGGCAATGTGACGGTGGCCCACGGCGGCACCCTGACTGTCGGCCAGAGCAATGTGGGCGGCAACATCAGCAATTCCGGCACCCTCTCGGTGCCCGAACAAAGCGGCAGCTACAAAATTTTCAGCGTCGGCGGCAACTACACCCAGGCTGGCAACGGCACCCTGCGCCTGGGCGTCAATGGCACCGGCGCCGGCCAGTACAGCCAGCTTTCCGTCACCGGCAGCGCCAGCCTCAACGGCACCCTGGCGGTGGACGTGGCCAGCGGCAGCCCCCTTACCCTGGGGGACCGCCTCAACTCCGTGATCACCGCCACCGGCGGCGTTTCCGGCCAGTTCTCCAGCATCAGCGACAACAGCACCCTGTTCAACCTGAGGGCGGTGTACGGCAGCAACGATGTGGACCTGCTTCTGGTGGCCGCCAGCAACAACGCCGTCAGCAGCGCCCTGCAGAGCACCGGCAACAGCCAGGGCGGCGGCGCCGGCGCCGTGCTCGACGCCCTCATCGCCCAGAACCCCACCAGCCAGCTGAGCCTGATGTTCGCGCCCCTGACCTCCGCCAGCGAAGTCTCCCGGGCCGTTTCCCAGAGCCTGCCCCTGCTCACCGGCAACAACGTGCTGGCCTCCCAGAGCGTCATCGCCAACGTGGGCCAGCTGATCAACAACCGGGTGGCCGCCGTCACCGGCATGGCCTCCGGCGACAGCCAGTTCGCCGACCGCCAGTTCTGGATCAAGCCCTTCGGCTCCCGCGCCACCCAGGCCGACAGCAACGGCTCCGCCGGCTACCACGCCAGCACCGCCGGCATGGTCTTCGGCCTGGACGGCCAGGTGTCCGACGCCGACCGCCTGGGCGTCGCCCTGGCCTATGCCGACGCCAGCGTGGACAACCGCTCCGCCGTCGCCCCCCACAACGCCAGCGTCAAGCTCTACCAGCTGATCGGCTACGGCAGCCGCAACCTGGCGCCCGGCACCGAACTGAGCTGGCAGGTGGACGGGGGCTACAACAGCAACCGGGGCACCCGCGACATCCGCTTCGCCGGCGTCTCCGCCCATTCCAAGTTCGACACCTACACCGCCCACGCCGGCCTGCGCCTGACCCGCAACCTGACCCTCTCCGAGCGCACCGTGGTGGCGCCCTCCGTGGGCCTGGACTACACCTGGATGCGCAACGCCAGCTACCAGGAAAGCGGCGCCGGCGCCCTCAACCTGCAGGTCAAGCGCCAGGACGTGGAGCAGATTCTCCTCTCCGCCGACGCCCGGCTCTCCCACCGCCTGGACAACGGCATCAACCTTCTCGCCAACCTGGGCGCCGCCTACGACCTGCGCAACCAGCAGGCCGCCGTCACCGCCGCCTATGCCGGCGCCCCGGGCTCCTACTTCATCACCAACGGCGTCGAGTCCGACCCCTGGATCATCCGCGCCGGCCTGGGCCTCTCCAAGCTCACCGCCGGCGGCCTGGAGATCATCGGCCGGATAGACGGCGAACATCGCCAGGGCTTCAACAACCGCAGCGCCTCCGTCAATCTGCGCTGGGCCTTCTGAGGCCGGCGCAGGGGACTGGCGCTTTTGCTTTCACCGTCAAAAGGCTGAGGGGCGGTATGGGATAATTCGCCCATGCAACCCACACCCCATGCTGCCTTTCAGAATCCCGAAGCGGTAGACAAGTACGCCGAAGGGCCCCGGCGCAACGTTCCCGGTTATCTCAGCCTGCTGCCGATGACCCGCCTCCTCATTGAGGAGCAGGTGGCCGGGCAGGGGCGGATTCTTGTGGTGGGTGCCGGCGGCGGGCTGGAGCTGGAAGACTATGCCCGAGCCCATCCCGGCTGGCAGTTCGACGGGGTCGATCCCAGTGGGCCCATGCTGGAACTGGCGGCCCAACGGCTCAGCCCGTTTTCTTCCCGGATCGCACTACACCAGGGCTATGTTCAGGATGCGCCGCAAGGCCCCTTCGATGCCGCCACCTGCCTGCTGACCTGCCACTTCGTACCCCGAGAGCAGCGCCTGCCGATGCTGCGGGAGATTCGCTGCCGCTTGAAGCCCGGGGCCCCGTTTGTCGTTGCCCATCTCAGTGCCGAGGCCGAGCAGAACAGGCGGGATATCTGGATGTCCCGCTATGCTGCCTTTCTGACCGCATCTGGCAGCAGCCCGGAACAGGCGCAGGCCACCCGGGAAAAGGTGGAGCGGGAGCTGACCATTCTCAGTCCCGAGGAGGACGAAGGCATCCTGCGCGAGGCCGGTTTCCACGATGTGCAGCTGTTTTACGCCGGCTTTGCCTTCCGCGGCTGGGTGGCCTATGCCTGAAGGCGAACACCGCCAGGGCTTCAACAACCGCAGCGCCTCCGTCAATCTGCGCTGGGCCTTCTAAGGCAACGTCAGGACCAGGCCGGCCGGTGCCCCCAGGGTGCCGCCGGCCTTTTTCTTTGCCGACCCAGGGTGATTACTAGGTTGGTGCAAATAAGCGGCTTCGTCAGCTTGGCATCAGGTATGTCGGGAATTGAACGGACATAATGCACGCGAGTCATAGGGCTTATGACTTAGGTCATAAACCAAACTCCAATGCCAACCCGCTCTCCCGAAAGGAGCCGTCATGACGATCGCCAAGCGCCTCGCCATCCTTATTCTCATCGCCGTGGCCGGACTGGTCGTGGTCGGCGCCTTCGGCCTGCGCCAGATGGGCGCCATCAACGCCAACCTCGAGTTCGCCAACGAAAACTCGATCCCCAGCATCCGCATGGTGGCCAACATGGAGTCCTCCTTCTTCCGCCTGCGCACCTTCATGCTCACCTACATCATGAGCCCCGACGCCGAGCGGCCGGCCCTGGCCCAGCAGGTGATGAACAACCGGGAGCGGCTGCAGGGCTACGTCAAGGGCTATGAGCCCCTGGTCAGCGACGACAAGGACAAGGAATACCTGGAAAACTCCAAGCGCATGCTGGCCGAGTACTTTTCCCTGATCGACCGGCAGATGGCCTCCATCCGCGCCGGCCAGGTGGACAAGGCCAAGGAGGATGCGGTCCTGGCCGGGGCCCTGGGCCGCCGCATCGCCGACAACGTGGAGGCCCACATCAAGTACAACGAGGAACTGGCCACCCAGGAAGTGCGCAAGGCAGCCGAGGCCTACAGCAGCGGCAAGGTGGTCTCCATGATCGTCATGGTGCTGGCCACCCTGGGCGTGGCCGGCCTGGGCTTTCTGGTCTACCGCCATGTGGAGCAGTCCCTGGGCAATATGGTGACCATGTTCAAGCGCATCGAGCACGACCTGGATTTCACCGGCCGCCTCGAGGTGCGGGGCAGCGATGAAGTGGCCCAGGCCTCCACCGCCTTCAACCGCCTGCTGGACCGTCTGCAGGCCAGCTTCCGGGAAATCAGCAGCCACACCGAGGCCGTCAATACGGCCGCCAACCGGGTCGCCAATGCCTCCCACGAAATGTCCATCGCCTCCGGCCACCAGAGCGAGGCCGCCTCCAGCATGGCCGCCACGGTGGAGGAGATGACCGTCAGCATCAACCACGTGGCCGATCGGGCCGGCGAGGCCAACCAGCTTTCCACCGCCTCCGGCGAGCTGGCCCACAAGGGCGAAGGCATCATCGGCGACACCGTGGCCGGCATCAACAGCATCGCCGAAACGGTGCGTCACGCCTCCGAGCAGATCAGCCAGTTGGAGCAGCAGAGCGAGCGCATCAACAACGTGGTCTCGGTGATCAAGGAAGTGGCCGACCAGACCAATCTGCTGGCCCTCAATGCTGCCATCGAGGCGGCCCGGGCCGGCGAACAGGGCCGGGGATTTGCCGTGGTGGCCGACGAAGTGCGCAAGCTGGCCGAGCGCACCACCCAGTCCACCCAGGAAATCGCCAGCACCATTCTGGAAATGCAGGCCGGGGCCCAGGCTGCGGTGCAGGGCATTCATGCCGTGGTGGAGCGGGTGGATACCGGCGTCTCCCGGGCCGAGCAGGCCAATCAGGCGATCCAGGAGATCGGCGACGGCTCCCGCCGCACCGTGGATATGGTGGGCGACATTTCCGACGCCATTCGGGAGCAGAGCGTCGCCAGCACCGCCATCGCCCAGCAGGTGGAGAAGATCGCCCAGATGTCCGAAGAGAACAGCGCCGCCGCCCAATCCACCTCCGACACCGCCGGCGAACTGGCCCACCTGGCCCAGGAGATGCAGCAGGTGGTGGCCCAGTACCGGGTGTGAGGGCCAAGGGGTGGGGCCCGAGCCTCACCGCGGCGTAACCAGCACCCGAAGCAGCAAGGAAAAAGGCGCCCATGGGCGCCTTTTTTGTCGCAGCGGGGCCAGGCTCGCCGGCCCGGAGTCAGACCACTTTCTTAAGCCCGAATCAGCCGCAGCACGGTGATTTCAGAGGGAGCGCCGAGGCGCTTGGGCGGGCCCCAGTAGCCGGTGCCGCGGCTGGTGTAGACCGTCAGCCGGCCCAGCCGGTGCAGGCCGGCGGTAAAGGGCTGTTGCAGGGGGACGAAGAAATTCCAGGGCCAGAACTGGCCGCCGTGGGTGTGGCCGGAAAGCTGCAGGTCGAAGCCGGCGGCTGCCGCAGCCGGGGCGGAGCGGGGCTGGTGGGCCAGCAGGATACGCGGCAGGCCTGCCGGGCTGCCGGCCAGGGCTGCTGCCGGGTCGCTGGCCTGGGCCGTATCGAAGGCGCCGGCCGAATAGTCCGTCACCCCGGCCAGCACCAGGCGGGCGCCATGGTGGGCGATGACGGTGTGGCCGTTGTGCAGCCCCTTGAGGCCGATGCGCTCGAACTCCGCCATCCAGGCCCCTGCGCCCGAATAGTATTCATGGTTGCCGGTGACGAAATAGCTGCCGTGGCGGCTGCGCAGCTGGCCCAGGGGCGCGGTGTGTTCCCGTAGATGCTCCACGCTGCCATCCACCACGTCGCCGGTGATGGCCACCAGATCCGCCTCCAGCCCATTGACCCGGTCCACGATGGCCTGCACGTAATCCCGCTTGATGGTGGGCCCCACGTGGATGTCGCTGAGCTGGACGATGGTGAAACCCTCCAGTGCCGGCGGCAGGTCGGCCAGGGGCACCTCCACCCGGACGATGCGGGCCACCCGCCGCGCATTGACGTAGCCGAAGAGGGTGAACAGGCCGGCGGCAGCCACCACCGCCAGGGCCGTGGGCTGCGCCAGGGAAGGCGCGCCGGCCAGCAGCAGGCCCGCATCCCGCAGCAGGGTCAGCACCAGCACCGAAGAGAAGAGGCCCATGGCCAGGCTGCCTAGCCAGCTGAGCCGGTCCGCCAGGGCCGGGTTGTTGGTGACGAAGCGGCCCAGCAGGCCCAGCGGCACCAGGCAGGCGGAAAGGGCCAGCCCGGCAATGGCCAGGGCCAGGGCGGCGGGAGGCAGATCCAGCGACGGCAGCAGGCGCCAGCCGATGTAGGCATGGAGGCCGACCATGAGCGGCAGCACGCGCCACAGGGCCCGGCGCAGGCGGCCGGGCAGGGCGGGCTGGGCCGCAGCAGCGGGCGGTGTGGCTGGGCGGGGGGAGGTCAGGGAGGCAGGGCGCATGGGGCTTTTCCAGGGAGGCCGGCGGGTAGCCGGCGGCCCCGGGCGGCACGAGGCGCGCCCGGGGAGGTTTCAGACCATCAAGCCTGGTCGGCCGGTTTGTCCGCGGCCTTGGCCTGGGGCTCGATGCCTTCCGCCTGGGGCGTGCAGCAGCGGCTCCAGCGGCTGTGGAAGCGGCCCTTGAGCTGTTGCCGCTCTTCTTCCGTCAGGCTTTCCCAATGGGCACGACGTTCGCGCCAGTGGTGGAAGCCGCCGCCGCGCATGCCGCCGAAGAGGATGCGGCTCAGCACCAGCACGCCCAGGGCCTGCCAGTAGCCGATGGGGGAGACCCCGGCAAAGAGGTCCGGCAGCAGGCAATTCCACAACTGCATCACCACCCAGGTAAGGGCGCCGATGCCGACCACGACCATCAGGCCGATCTTGAGGCAGCGCGAGGCGCAGCCGGATTTTCCAGTTCTGCATTTCATATTGGTTTCCTGTTCAGGATTGGGGTTCGTAAAGGGGCCGCAGCCGTTGGCGCAGGTGCAGCACCGCCTGCCGCTTCCAGCCGAGCAAGGTGTTCATGGGCACGCCGCTCTCTGCCGCCATCTCCTTGAAGCTGCGGCCGTCGATCTCGTGGGCGATGAAGGTCTCCCGCGGCCCCGGCGCCAGTTCCTCCAGGGCCGTGGCGATGGCATCGAGCCACAGGCGGCGCAGATAGGCCGCCTCCGGCCCGCCGTCGTCCGCCGGCAGGGCGGCTTCCAGCCAATGCTCCTCGTCGCCGTCTTCTTGCACGGCCACGGGCAGGGGTTCCTCCCGGCGCTTGCGAAAGCGGTCCACGATGCGGTGGCGGGCCACCCGGAACAGCCAGGCCCCCACCTGCTCGATGGGCTCCGGCAGGCGCCAGGCCTCCACCAGCTCGAAGAACACGTCCTGAAGAATGTCCTCCGCCTCGCCCGGGTCGGGCACGCGCCGGCGAATGAAACTCCCCAGCCGCCCGCTCTCCCGGGCAATGGCTTCAGTCAGGCGTCGGTTCTGCTCGGCCATCAGGCGGGTCTCGTCGCGGGGCAGGGAAAGGGAGAACGATGTGTCCATGCCTGGGTAGACGGATGAAGGGCATGGATATTGTGGGTGGGTGAAAAAATAGTTGGCGGTAACGGGCAGCGGCTGCCGGGCTTGGCCCGGGGGAACTGCCGGAGGCATTGCCCCATTATCGGCCAGAGTGTCGGAGGTTTGTCGGTGGCCCAGCCGCAAGCCTCAAGGCTACGCCAGTTCCGGACATGGCAAAGAACAAAGCCGCCCGGTTTGCCGGGCGGCTTTGTTGAGTGGCGACGAAGGAGGTCAGGAGGGCAGGGCCAGGGGATGCAATCCCGGCCCGCGCCCATGCCTTCAGGCGGTAGGATCGGCGGGCACCGCCGGCGGCTTGGGCGCCAGGGGTTGGAAATGGCTGCAATGGCGCAGTCGGTGCATGCTTTGCAGGCTCAGATGCACGGCGCAACTGGCCTCGTCGGCAAAGGTCAGGCTGGGCACATGGTGGCGACAGTCGGCACATTTCACTTCCTTGTCACCGGCCAGGGGTACGCCGTTGAGTACGGCCAGGGCCACCTCCCGCATCCGTTGCAGCGTCGCCATGGCATCCAGCGAAGCCACCTGGATCAGCCGCGCCCTTTCCCGCAGGGAAAGGCTGCAACCCTGGACGAAGCCGCCGTCGCCCATGGCGTGGAGGCGGGATTGGGCCAGCAGTATCAGCCGGTTCAACTCCGCTTCGTGGGGTGTGATGGTGGGTTTTTCCATTGTCCTACTTCTCAGCGGCGTGCCCCGTACTCTCTCCGCAATGCTTGGTCGTCGGCAGCAGCAACTGGGCATCCCTGGTGAGTGCAGGCTGCTGGTGCGCCAGGGCCTGGGGCCGATAGTCAGCGCAATAGCGGGGCAGATGCTTCTCCTGGACCAGTAACTGGGCCGTACAACGTATCGACAGGCCGTGGCAGCCCAGGGGCAATTGGTAATGGCAGGAGGCACAGGTGATGGGGGTGTTACGGGAAGCCTCTCCCGGCTTGAGCAAGTCCTGTGGTGGTTCCAGAAGGGCGAGTGCCAGTTCCCGTAACTGATGCAGTTGGGCAATGACTTCCGGCACATAGCGGCGGATATAGCGGGCCCGGTCCCGGGGCAGAGGGCGGTTGCTTGGCATGAGAGCCGGGGTTTCCATTTGGTGGAGGTGGGCGAGGGAAACGGCTACCAACCGATTCAGCCTTGCCTCCAGGGCGCAGGGTTTATGGCCTTTCCGCTTCATGGCTCAACCCTCCTGGTTGGTCAGAGGGCATTGCTGGAGCGGGATATCCGCAGCACAGCCCTGGCGTTGGCAAATATCGTTGAGCTTGGCCAGATTGATGAAGCGGTGCTTACCGAAACAGATGGAAGGAATATGGTCCCGGTCGCACAGGCCCCGCAGCACGCCCTCTTCGATACCCACCACTTCCGCGAATTTCTTCCAGTGCATGATTGGAACCAGCGTCTGCTGGTTGATTCGTTCTGCGGCTGTCATAATCACTTTGCTCCACTATGAGACACTTCTGTCGCGTATTATATGCGTAGCGATAGAAATATTACACATATATTTATGTACGCAGCATTTCTCGTCTAATTGATAATTTCTATGGGTATAGAGCGTCTATTGATGGTGGTGGCCGCCAAGACCAACCCCCTGCGCAAGTACAAAGAACTCGAAGAGATGACGGGCATCAACGCCACGTCATGGCGCGACGTATGCCTGGAGAGGAAACGGGCGACAGCGGAGCACCTGGAAGCGATCGGGCGACTGTGGCCCGAATACTCGCTTTGGCTGCTGACGGGGAGGACGCAATCTGAATCGGGACAGACTAGTCCTGAGCTGGAGCAACTCAAGTTGCTTCAAGAGAATCTTGGAAAGAGGTCAGCAGACTGAAGGGCCGCTATTCGGCCAATCCGAACTTTGAGGCACCTCGAGTTCTACGTCGGCAACATGGCGAATTGCCGCCGCTGGCGACGGAAACCGACTCACCTCCACTGGGACGTACTCGCCAATGCCACCATTTACAGAGAGTGGATGGCGACTGGGTTTCGCGTCCGACCTAGTTGGTATGGAAGTAGGCGAAGTCAAACCCATCCTGCGACCATGAGTACGCTTTTGGGGTGAAGTGAAAAATGCACGCGGCGCCCCCCGCGATGGCAAGCTCCGAAGCGAACGTGAAAATGTGGTGGTTTGCGTCTGTCGCCGGAAGCCAGCGCCAGCCGCACTTCGTTGGTACGTTGTCCCCTACACCACGAGGCGGTCGGAGGCTTTGGACTGGATGTGGATAAGGAATTCGTCGGTACTCACCGGGATCCCGGTCGTCGGGCATGGTGAAGAAATAGGAAAGGAAGCCCTGCTTTACGCTGAGAATAAAGTTGTGGCGAAGATACGGATCCTCTTTGTCGTCGTATAGATCATTCAATACCTTGCCAAAGTCCGGGCTCCCAGGCGCTTGACCTGCAGGCCACTGGATACTTTCGCAGACAAGGAATGTCACCAGATTGTGGGATTCCTGTTCTTGTGGGCGGAAGTATCCGGAGGGCTCTTCGAATAAGCTCGGATCTTCCTTGGCAGCCTCTGCGAAAGATATGGCCTCAGTAACCGGGTACATCTGCATTTTCATCGTTGCACGCATGCGCTTGATGGCGAGGAGCTTTTCGAGCGACTCCTTGAGTTTGTCAATCAGCGCGCAATTTTGACCACCTGTCAGCGTTGAATTTTGACCAGGTCAGCGGGGGGTATTGCGGTGCTTGAAACGGTAGGAATCGTTACCGGTTTC
>Ga0265332_10000351_pt1 | contig 34478 bp, 31 predicted proteins | sample 41926metaG_FD_202084 | JGI IMG/M metagenome (GOLD analysis project Ga0265332, IMG submission 202084) | Rhizosphere microbial communities from Carex aquatilis grown in University of Washington, Seatle, WA, United States - 4-19-26 metaG | ecosystem: Host-associated > Plants > Roots > Rhizosphere...
AAGGTCTAGAGACCACAGCTCATCTCCCCACCCTGGCCGTTGCCACTGATGAGGGTCCGGCCGCCGCTGCCCGACAGGGGCACGGCCCCTGTGCTGCCTCCGCTGCCTGGCAGGCCGAGGCCGAGGCCAACCCCACCCGAGCCCGATGCGGCCCCCATGCCTGCCTGGTCCACCTTCGCGCAGGCCGCGAAGACCACGACCAGTCCCACCGCGAGCACGACGGCCACACCCTTCACACCCGGAGCCTTCGCCCGGTCACACCTCACGCGCGAATGTCTCTCGAATCTCATCGCCATGCTGAATGGTAGCCGGCCCCGAGAGCTACCGGGCGCCGCGCCGATGACTACCGACGCGGCGCCCTGAAGCTGCCCCGGAATCCTGGTGAACGGCGGTCTTCCTGGTTCCCCCCAAAACGGCCACCGTATCACCTGGACACCCCTACAGTGTCGTGACCGCTCGATCACGGCTCAGCAAAAAACCCCGAAATCCCGCGGTGATCTCGGGAAATTTCTCTGCCCGTGCGATTTGCGATTGTCCTTGCGGGCGCAAACCTTTTCCTGCAAAACGGGCCGATGGCAGCCACGCGCGACGCCGGAATTCCGCTCGCTGGACCCGCCGACGGGGTTGAGAATCGGGATGAGGATGAAGCTGTTGGACGGTATCGGTGGGTGGTGTGCAGTCTGCTCTTCTTCGCCACCACCATCAACTACATCGACCGGCAGATCCTCTCGCTGCTGAAGCCGATCCTCGACGAGCAGCTCGGATGGACCAACGCCCAGTTCGGACAGGTGAACGCCGCCTTCCAGGCCTCCTACGCGGTCGGGCTCCTCGTCTTCGGGGCGGTGATCGATCGCGTGGGGACGCGGCTCGGCTATGCGCTGTCGATCGCCGCCTGGAGCGCGGCGGCCATCGCCCACTCCGCGGTGGGGAGCATCTCGGGCTTCTTCCGCGCCCGCGTCGCGCTCGGCCTCGGCGAGGGCGGCAACTTCCCGTCGGCCATCAAGGCCGTCGCGCTGTGGTTCCCCCGGCGCGAACGGGCCTTTGCCACGGCGCTCTTCAACTCGGGCGCGAACGTGGGGGCCATCATCGCACCCGCCACGATCCCGGTGATCGCGCTGCACTGGGGCTGGCGCTCGGCCTTCGTGGCGGCCGGGCTGGCGGGCTTCGTGTGGCTCGGATTCTGGATCATCTTCTACGAGGTCCCCGAGCGCGCGAGGCGCGTGACCGCCGCCGAGCTGGCCCACATCAGGAGCGATCCGCGCGACACCGAGGCCACCGCCACCGGGAGGCTCGGGTGGGGCCAGCTCCTGCGCTACCGGCAGGCGTGGTCGTTCGTGGTGGCCAAGTTCCTCACCGATCCGGTGTGGTGGTTCTTTCTCATCTGGCTGCCCGACTACTTCAAGAAGACGCGCGGCCTCGATCTCAAGAAGAGCTGGGTTCACCTGGTGACGGTCTACACGGTGGTGACGGTCCTGAGCGTGCTCGGCAGCTGGGCGACGGGCGCCCTGACCCGCCGCGGGGTGGGCGTGAACCGCGCGCGCAAGCTCAGCATGCTGGTCGCGGCCCTGACGGTCTTGCCGATCCTGCTCGTCACCCGGGCCGGCGACTGGACCGCGGTGTTCCTGATCGGCCTGGCGGGAGCCAGCCATCAGGCCTGGTCGGCCAACCTGTACACCAGCGTGTCCGACATGTTCCCGAAGCGCGCGGTGGCCTCGCTGGTCGGCCTCGGCGGCATGGCCGGCTCCGTCGGCGGGATCCTGTTCCCGCTCTTCTCGGGCAAGCTGCTCGACACCTTCCAGTCGAGAGGCAACGTCACCGCCGGGTATGCCATCCTCTTCGGCATCTGCGGCACGGCCTACCTGGCCGCCTTCGCCCTCGGCCACCTCCTCGCCCCCCGCTTCGATCCGATCACCGATCTGCCGACCGACAATCAGTCCCCGCCTGCGCCTGGACCTTCCACTGAGCCATCCTGATTGGCGACACAGGGACTGCAGGACTGAGTACCAGACGGGTGCGTTCCTGGCCTGCAGGGCGAACAAACCTTCTCTTCACAGGCGCCCATTCCCAGCGCGACAATCCCCGCCAGGAAGAATTTGACCGCCATTTGACCGCCATTCATGGGGCTGAATGCATCGCCTTCACACTCAACCACGCTGGCTGATCGGAAGCCCAGTTCTCGACCCGGGGTCAGTCCGCGACGAGCTCGACCGTCACGTTGCCGCGGGTGGCGTTCGAGTAGGGGCACACCTGATGGGCCCGCTCCATGAGCGCGTGGGTCTCCTCCTTGGACAGCCCCTCCACGTGCCCCCGGAGGACGACCGAGAGCACGTACCGCTTGTCGTCGGTCACGTTGAAGGACACCTGGGCGGTCACGTGCGCGTCGGTCAGGGGCTTCCTGTCCATGCGGGCGACTGTGCGCAGCGCACTCTCGAAGCAGGCGCCGTATCCCGCGGCGAAGAGCTGCTCGGGGTTGCTGCCGCGCCCCCCGGGGCCTCCCATCTCCTTCGGCACCCTCATGTCGACGTCGAGCACTCCGTCGTCGGAACGGACATGACCCTCCCGTCCCCCATGGGCCGTCGCGACGGCCGTGTAAAGCGTCTTCATCCAGGAGTTATAGGCATCGAGCGCCGATCCGCCAGGCCCCGAGCGGCGTGCGTCGCCGATGTTACAAGGGCGAAATCAACCCCGGATCAGAGCACGTACTGGGACAGGTCCTCGTCCCCGAGGATCCCCTTCAGCCGCTCCTGCACGTAGGCGGCGGTGATGGGGATGGTGGTCTGCCCGAGCTCCGGGGCCTCGAACGCCAGATCGTCGAGCACCCGCTCCATGATGGTGTGGAGCCGCCGTGCGCCTATGTTCTCCATGCGCACGTTCACCTCGGCCGCCACCCGTGCGATCTCCAGGATCGCGTCCGGCCGGATGTCGAGCGTCACGCCCTCGGTGGCCAGCAAGGCGGTGTACTGCTTGGTCAGGGCATTCTCGGGCTCGGTCAGGATGCGCACCAGATCCTCGTTGGACAGGGACTCGAGCTCGACCCGGATGGGAAAGCGCCCCTGCAGCTCCGGGATCAGATCCTTCGGCTTCGAGACGTGAAACGCCCCGGCCGCCACGAACAGCACGTGGTCGGTCTTGAGCGGACCGTGCTTGGTCGACACGGTCGAGCCCTCGACGATCGGCAGGAGATCGCGCTGCACGCCCTCGCGCGACACGTCCGGGCCCCCCGACCCTCCCCCTTCCCGCCCCGCGACCTTGTCGATCTCGTCGATGAAGATGATCCCCGCCTCCTCGGCCCGTCGGATGGCCTCCTTGCCGAGCTTGTCGACGTCCATGCGCTTGGCGGCCTCCTCGTCGGTCAGCGCCTCGAGCGCCTCGGGCACGGTCAGGCGCCGCTTCTTGGTCTTCTTCGCCATCTGCGGCATCATGTCCTTGAGGTTGAGGACCATCTCCTCCATCCCGGTCCCCGAGAACATGTCGATCACGGTCTGTCCGCTCTCGGCGGTCTCGATCTCCACCGTGCGGTCGTCGAGCTTCCCGTCGCGCAGCAGCCGGCGCAGAGAGTCGCGCGAGGCGTTCGGCCCTGGGCCCTCCGCGCCAGACGCCGGCGCGCCCCCGGCCCCCATCGTGGCGTCTCCGATGGCCGGCATCGGGATGGCTCCGCTCGCCGAGCGCCCTCCCGGGCCGATGGGCGGCAACAGCGCATCGAGCAGGCGCTCCTCGGCGGCCTCCCTGGCGAGCGGCCACACCCGGTCACGCTCCTCCGCGCGCACCATCTGGACCGCGGTCTCGGCCAGGTCGCGCACCATCGACTCCACGTCGCGCCCCACGTAGCCGACCTCGGTGAACTTGGAGGCCTCGACCTTGACGAAGGGAGCGCCGGCCAGACGGGCCAGCCGTCGCGCGATCTCGGTCTTCCCGACCCCGGTCGGGCCGATGAGCATGATGTTCTTCGGCGTGATCTCGTCGCGCATGGGCGGCGACACCTGCTGGCGACGCCACCGGTTGCGCAGGGCCACGGCCACCGCGCGCTTGGCGGCCTTCTGCCCCACGATGTACCGATCCAGCTCTTCGACGATGGCCCGCGGCGTGAGCTGCTCGGGTTTGAGCTTCGAGACGCTGGGCCTGGCGGGCGAGGACGACACGTGGCTCAAAGCTCCTCGATGCTCTGGTTGGTGTTGGTGTAGATGCAGATCTCCCCGGCGATGGTCAAGGCCCGCGCGGTGATCTCCCGCGCCGACAGCTCGGTGGCCGACAGGAACGCCCGCGCCGCCGCCAGCGCGTAGGGCCCGCCCGACCCGATGGCCGCGGCCTCCCCGTCGGGCTCGATCACGTCGCCCGTCCCCGAGAGCAGCAGGATGCGCTCCCGGTCCGCCACCAGCAGCAACGCCTCCAGGCGCCGCAGCACCCGATCGGTCCGCCAGTCCTTGGCCAGCTCGACCGCTCCGCGCAAGAGGTTCCCGTTCGCGTCCTTGAGCCGGGCCTCGAACTTCTCGAACAGGGTGATGCCGTCGGCGGCCGAGCCCGCGAAGCCGGCCAGCACGCGGTTGTCGTAGAGCCGGCGAATCTTGCGGGCCGTGCCCTTGACGACGGTGTTGCCCATGGTGACCTGACCGTCGCCCCCGAGGGCGACCTGGCCGGCCCGCCGGACGGCGAGGACCGTGGTGGAACGAATGCGGGGGGGCTTCATGCGCGGGACCTCGGGTGGGCTTTGTCGTAGACGGCCATCAGGTGATCGATGTCGACGTGAGCATATCGCTGGGTGGTCCGGATGCTCTCGTGTCCGAGCATTTCCTGGATCGATCGCAGATCGGCCCCCTCGCCGAGCAGGTGGGTGGCGAAGCTGTGCCGGAGGCCATGCGGGGAGACCAGCGGCGCTCCAGTGGCCCGCTCCCGGGTCCCGAGCAAGCGCCGAACACCCCGCGGGGTGAGCCGTCGGCCGCGGCGGCTCAGGAACATCGCCGCGGCGGCGGCCGAGCTCGCCGGGCGCGCCCCGGCCAGCAGGCTGGCGCGCCCGGGCGTGCGGCCGAGGTCGCCGCCGAGGTATCTCTCGATGGCCGCGACGGCCTGACGCCCGATCGGGACGATGCGATCCTTGCGCCCCTTGCCCTGCCGGACCTTCACCAGGCCGCCCCCGTCGTCGCTGCGATCGAGGTCCTCGAGATCGAGCCCACACGCCTCCGACACCCGTAGCCCGCTGCCGTAGATCGCCTCGAGGAGGGCGGTGTCCCGGCGCTCCTCGGCCTCCGCGATCTCGGCCGAGACGCCGCGTCGGTCGGTGGCGCGGGCCGGCAGCCTGGTGTCGAGCAAGCGGCCCACCTCTTCCTTGCCGAGGAATCTCGGCAGGCGCTTGGCGCGTCTCGGAGGCCGCAGGCCCGCGACCGGGCTCGACGCCAGGAGGCGCCGCCGCACCAGCCAGCGAAAGAACGCCCGCAGGGAGGACAGCTTCCGCGCCAGGGTCACGGCATCGTTTCGCCCGTGCAGGGAGGCGAGGTACCCGCGGCACACCAGCACGTCGAGCTCCGCCGGCCGGGGCTCGCGCCCGAGCAGGTGGCGGGCGAAGGCCTGGAATTCCCGGAGATCGGTCAGGTAGGCGCGCACCGTGTGCTCCGAGGCGCGCCGCTCGCCGCGCAGGTGCCCCTCGAACAGCTTCAGCGCCGCGTCCATGGGCGAGATCGTAGCCCATGCCGCGCCGCCCGCTAAGGAAACCGATCGGAACCGCTGCGCGAGGTTCTCGCGATGCAGCCTGGACTGAAGTGGGGCCCGTGCCGCGCGGTACTTTCGTGGCAGGGGCCCATTCCGTTCGGCGGCACCGGGCCGAAGCCCCCGAGCCCGACGACTCGGGCTCTCCCCCGCGCTTCGCGGCGCGGGGGTTCGCCCTCTTTCGGCGGGTGCACTGGCAGACGTGTGCCGGGTGTTGGATGCTGCTCCCCCGCCACCCATGGATCCCGAGACGCCCCCCCTGACTGCGCCCGCCCGGCTCGACCCGCCCGGCTCGACCCTGGTGGGGCGTGAGCTCGACGTCGTCATCCACGCGCTCGATGCGACCGGCACCGGGGTGGGCGCCGCGGCTGGAATCGCGCCCGACGGGCTGGCGGAATCGGTGGTCCTCGTCCCGTTCACCCTCCCGGGCGAACACGTCCGCGCGCGCGTCTGGCGGGCGCGCGGACGCGAGGTCGCCGCCGATCTCCTCGGCGTCACCCGCCCGAGCCCCGCCCGGGTCGCGCCCGGGTGCGCGCTCTTCGGAACCTGCGGCGGCTGCCAGGTGCAACACCTCGCGCCTTCCGCCCAGCTCGCCTGGAAGACCGCGCTCGTCCGCGCCGCGCTCGATCCGGTCGGCCTGGCCGCGCTGGTTCGGGACTGCATCCCCTCGCCGCGGGTCTACGGCTACCGCTCCAAGCTGACCCCCCACTACGAGGTGCCCCACAAGCGGGACCCGCCCGGCGCCGGCGCCGGCGCCGCCCCAGCCATCGGCTTCCTGCGCGCCGGCCGTCGCCATGCGCTGGTGGATGTCCCGCGGTGCCCGCTCGCCACCGACGGCGTCAACGCCGCCCTCCCGGCCCTGCGCGCCGCCGCGCACGAGGCGGCGCGCGGTCGTCGGCGCGGGGCCTCGCTCCTCCTGCGCGAAGGCGCGAGCGGGGTCACGAGCGACCCCGACGCGCGCGTCGTCGAGCGCGTGGGGACACTCAGCCTGGAGTTCGCGGCCCGTGAGTTCTTCCAGAACAACCCGTTCTTGCTGCCGGCCCTGGTGGATTTCGTCATCGACGGCGCCGTCTCGACCGGCGCCACGCTGCTCGTCGACACCTACTCGGGCAGCGGGCTCTTCGCGCTCGCGGCCGCCCGCCGCTTCCGGCGCGTGCTCGGGGTCGAGGTGAGCGCCGCCGCCGTCGCCGCCGCGCGCGCGAACGCCGTCGCGAACGGGCTCGGCAACGTCGCGTTCCTCGCCGCCCCGGCCGCCCACATCTTCGCCAGCGTGTTGGACGAGGGCCCGGACGCCGCGGTCATCGTGGATCCACCGCGCAAGGGAGCCGATCCCTCGTTCCTCGACCAGCTCGTGACCTTTGCGCCGCGCTCGGTGGTCTACGTGTCGTGCAACCCCGAGACCGCGGCGCGCGACCTCGCCCACCTGGCGGCGGCGGGCTTCACGGTCGTCACCGTCCAGCCTTTCGACATGTTCCCTCAGACCCGCCACGTGGAGAGCGTGACGGTCCTGCACCGCGTTTGAGTCCGATCCAGGTCGAGCCCCGTCCTGGTCTTGGTGTCAGGCCGACGCCACCCCTGCTCCCGTGCCCGAGCCTTCGCCCGCGCTCGGCTCGTTCATCTCCGGATCGGCGGTGTAGTCGCAGCCCTCCTTGATGCAGCGGATGCGTGTCCCCGCCTTGCTGACCTTCTGCACCAGGAACGCCGCTCCGCACTGTGGACACGGCTGGGGGATCGGCCGGTCCCAAGACACGAAGTCGCACTTGGTCTTGGAGTAGTTCGAGCACCCGAAGAACACCTTGCCCCGCTTCGAGCGCTTCTCGGTCAGGTAGCCGCCGCAGTCGGGCTTGGGGCAGGCCACCCCGAGCGAGATCGGGCTGGTGGTCTTGCACTCGGGATAGCGCGAGCAGGCCTGGAACTCGCCGAACCGCCCCCGCCGGATCACCATCGGCGAGCCACAGTTCGGGCACACCTGGTCGGTCGGCCGGGTGGTCGAGACAATCTCGATGCTCCCGTCCGCCCGCTTGGTGTACTCCTTGGTGTTGCGGCACTCCGGATAGCCGGTGCAGGCCAGGAAGTGGCCGTTGCGGCCCCACTTGATCACCATGCTCTTGCCGCACTTCTCGCAGATCTGGTCGGTCGGCTGCTCCTCGCGCTTCAGGTCGCGCATCTCGATCTTGGCCTTCTCGAGATCCAGCTTGAAGGGCTCGTAGAAGCGCTGGAGCAGCTTGACCCAGTCGGCCTGGCCCTCCTCCACCTGGTCGAGCTGCTCCTCCATCTGAGCCGTGAAGTCCGTGCTCACGATCTCGGGGAAGCTCTTGACCAGCAGGGTATTGACCATCCCGCCGAGCTCGGTCGGGTGCAGGCGCCCCTCCTTCTTCTCGGCGTACCCGCGCTCCTGGATGGTGGAGAGGATGGCCGCGTAGGTGGACGGCCGTCCGATGCCCTTCTCCTCCAGCTCCTTGACCAGGGTGGCCTCGGAGAACCGCGGCGGCGGCTGGGTGAAGTGCTGCTGGGGGTCGACCGCCAGCAACCGCAGGATCTCGCCCTCCTCCACCCCGGGGAGCGCCCCCGAGGCCTCGTCCTCGTTGACGGCATCCTCCACGGTCTCCGCGTAGACCTCGAGGAAGCCGGCGAACTTCATGACCTGACCGGTCGCGCGCAGGCCCACCCGCCCCGCCTCGATCTCGATGGTGGTCTGGTCGAACACCGCCGGGACCATCTGGCAGGCCACGAAGCGGTTCCAGATGAGGGTGTAGAGCCTCAGCAGATCGTCCGACTCGCGCTCGTCGCGTCCGCCGCCCTTCTCGGCCCACAGCTTGCGCACCGTGTCCGGGTCGTACTTCATCGACGTCGGACGGATGGCCTCGTGGGCGTCCTGGGCTTGCTTCTTGGTCTTGTAGACGATCGGCTGCGGCGGCAGCGAGCTCGCGCCGTAACGCCGCCCGATGAGCTCGCGCACCTCGAGCAGGGCATCGTCCGAGATGCGGGTCGAGTCGGTGCGCATGTAGGTGATGAGACCGACCGGGCCCTCGTCGCCCATCTCCACGCCCTCGTACAGCCGCTGGGCGAGCCCCATGGTCCGCTTCGGCGAGAAGCGCAGCTTGCTCGAGGCCTCCTGCTGCAGCTTCGAGGTGATGAAGGGCGGTGGCGGATTCTTGCGCCGCTCCTTGCGCTCGATGGTCGCCACCCGTGGGGCGATCTCGCGCAGCGACTCGACCACCGCCCGCGCCTGTTCTTCCCGGCTGAGATCGACCTTGGCCCCGTCGAGCCGCACCACCTTGGCCGTGAACGGCGGCGGCGCCTTGCCCTCCAGGGTGGCCTCGACGGTCCAGTATTCCTCGGGCCTGAACGCGGCGATCAGATCCTCGCGCTCCACCACCAGGCGGACCGCGACCGACTGAACCCTCCCGGCCGACAGCCCCCGCTTGACCTTGGTCCACAGGACCGGACTTATCTGGTAGCCGACCAGGCGATCCAGGATCCGGCGCGCCTGCTGCGACTCGAACTTGTGAATGTCGAGCGCGATGGGGTGCAGGATCGCCTCGGTGACCGCCTTCTTGGTGATCTCGTTGAAGAGCACGCGGAAGATGTTGCTGTTGGCGCCGCGCACCTCCTCCGCCAGGTGCCAGGCGATGGCCTCTCCTTCGCGATCGGGGTCGGGCGCGAGCAGGACGCGCTCCGCGTTGCCCGCCGCGGTGGTGATCTCGTCGAGGACCTTCTTCTTGCCCTCGATCACCACGTACTCGGGCTGGAAATCGTGCTCGATGTCGATGCCGATCTTCTTCTTGGGCAGATCCTTCACGTGCCCGACCGACGCCTTCACCACGAAGCCGGCCCCCAGGTACTTCTTGATGGTCTTGGCCTTGGCCGGCGACTCCACGATGACCAGGGTCCCGCTCGGCGGCCCGCGTCGCTTCTTCGGCTCGGACGCGCCGTCGCCCTCCCCCTCGAGCGCGACCTCGCCCGCTCCGGACGTGACCGCGGACCTGGCTCCGATCTTCTTCTTGGAGCTGACCTTGTTCTTGACCCCGACCTTGACGCCGCCCTCGGACTTCACGGACGTCGCCCTGGCCTTCGGCCTCGTGCCCGCCTCTGCTGGGGCGACACCGTCCACGGCGGTGACGCTCGGCTTTCTGGCCTTGCTCCCGCCCGAGCCGGTCTTCCGGGGGGCGGAGGACCTGGGCGTCGCCGCCCTGGTCGCCGGCTTGCGGATCGGCATGGCGGACGCAGCTTCGTCGGCGGCCGTGGCGGCGATTCCCTCGGCTCCGCCTCGGTCGGCGGCAGCCGACGTGGCGGGTTCGATCCGATCGGCCGATGCAGTCTTAGTCACCAAGGTTCACCTCGAATTTTCCACCAGGCCCGCGGCTCACCCAGCCGGCGAGCTCTGCTTCCGACAAGATTCCCAGCGTTCGCCACAACGGCCACCCCATCTGTGCGGCGATGACGTCGGCGAGGAGCTGCTTGCCCCCGAGACGCGTCACCAGCGCCCGCAGCTCGGGGTGCATCCCCTCAGGCAAATCGGTGGCGGCCCGAGAAACTTGACGCGATTTGCCGAGCTCCGCGCCCCCGAGGCCCGCGCGCAGGTCCGCGGCCGTCTCGACCGGACGCGCCTTTCCGGCCTCGATCAGGGCGTCGGTCCCGAAGCTCCCGGGCACCGCGAAGATCGGCCGTCCGAGCCTCGCCGCCAGGCGGGCCGTGATGAGCGCCCCCGAGCCCCGCCTCGATTCGCCCACCAGGACCGCCCCCCCGAGCGCGGCCACGATGCGGTTGCGCGCAGGAAACTGCCCGGCCCGCGGAGGCACCCCGGGACCGTACTCGGACAGCAGGCCCCCGTGCGCGCGGATCCGTTCGAAGAGCGCGGCGTGGCGATCCGGGTAGAGAACATCGATACCACACCCGAGCACCGCCCAGGTCCGCCCCCCCGCGTCGAGGGCACCCCGGTGGGCGGCCGCGTCGATCCCGAGGGCTCCCCCGGAGACGATCACCCACGACGGGTGTGGCTCATCACGCTCCGTGGTCACCGGGGCGCCCGGGGAACGCGAGGCGGCCGCCAGCTCGGCCGCAATCCCTTCGATGATCTGGCAGCCGGCGCGCGACACCCCGCGGGAGCCCACGACGGCCAGGGCCCGAGCTTCCGGCGGCAGCATCGAGCCCAGGCCCCACACATGCGCGGGGGGATTTCGCAAGGCCCGCAGGGCGGGCGGAAAGCGCACGTCCACGGCGTTCACCAGCCAGGGTGTGAGCTGGATATCGCCGATCATATCGTCGACCATGCCGAGTGTTGTCGACGGTTCGGCTCTGCTGTTGTGGCCGGTGAAACCAACCATCACGAGGCGCGAGAGATACCCCCCGAACCCCCCGCGGTCAAGGAGAGCCTGGAATAATGGCGTGATTTCAAATACTTGGTGACCAGACCCGGGAAGCCAGTCGCCGTCCGCCCCCCTTTTGCCCCCCTGCCTTCTCTGCTAAGAATGCGGCGTCTCACCACAATCCAGGGGTCCTATTGCCAGAATCCGAAGATCCGCGGGAGCTCGTACGCAGTGCGCTGGATGGGGATCCGGCAACGCTCCATCTTCTGATCCGCAGGCTCGCACCGATCATCTCGAAGTGCGTCACGGCCGCCCTGTCTCGCCGGAACTGGGGAACACGCAACGTGACCCAGGATGCGGCCGACATCGTTCAGGATGTCTTCCTGTCCTTGTTCCAGGCGGACGGAAAGGCGCTGCGCGCCTGGGATCCCGCCCGCGGCAGCTCCCTCGAGTCCTTCGTCGGTCTGCTGGCGCGACACCAGACGGACTCCGTCCTGCGGAACGGCCGGACCTGCCCCTGGCGCGAGGATCCCACGGATTTCGCCGACCTCGACGGCTTCGCCAGCCAGGCCCGCTCCCCGGATGCCATCGTCTCGTCCCGGGATCAGCTGCGCCAGCTGCTCGAACGGCTGCGTCAGGAGCTCTCGCCCCGCGGGCTCGAGATCTTCACGTGGATGGTGATAGAGGAGGAGCCCATCGATCGGCTCTCCACCCGCCTCGGTTTGACCCACGAGGCCCTCTACCAGTGGCGAAGCCGCTTCTCCAAGCTGGCCCGTACCTTGTCCACGGACCTGTGATCCGCAGCCGGCGATGTCAGAAGCGACCACCCCGAGGCGTAAGGATGACGGACCCCCCAGCCAGATCGGCGGGCTCGGAGCTCGAGATGTCGAGAGCTGGACGAACGAGGGGGACGCACCCATCAAACCATCGGGGTACGACATGAAGAACCCGAAGAATCCGAGATCGCGCGAGATTTGGGGGAATCGCGCGCGACGACACCGACGCATTCACCTGGAGTCGATCAGTTGAAACCCGGCGACGGCGGACCGGGGAACGGGCCTGGGGGGGCACCTCCGGCCTCGGTCGAGATCGCCGACGACCCGCTGCTGCGGGCCGTCGGGCGGCAGGCGCGCGAGGACGCGGGTGAGCAGGCACGGGCCGAGGCCTCACGGCTGGTCCTCGACCTGCTCCCCGGGGTCCTGGAGCTGACGCGAAAGAATGAGGCCCAGCTCCTCGCGCTCATCCGCACCACGCGGGACGAGCCCGCCGGCGCCGAGCGGGCACCCACCCGGGGTGATGCGCCCCAGCGGATCGACCTCGGGTCGCCGACCGATGGGCAGGCGCATCCGGGGGGCGGGCCCGTCCTGGCGGTCGCGGCCGCCGCCTCGGTCTCGGCCGCCTCCACCGCGGTCCCCGTCGCGAGCAGCCATCATGCCGGACGGGTGCGTCGCCAGCGCCAGCGACCTTGGGCTCTCGCCCTCGGTGGCCTGGCGGTGGCCGCGGCCCTGATCGTCGGTCTGGTCGTGCCGTCCGAAGATCGCACGCCGCTGCCGGTCTACGGGGTGAGCGCCGCCGGCGGCATCAAGGAGTTCCGCGGCGCACACGACGACCCCGACGAGGAATCCGTGGTCGCCACCGTTCAACGCGTCGGCGCCGACACCGAGCTCAGGATCGTGTGCCGCCCGCAGAGCGCGGCCTCTGGCCAGGTCACCGCCCGCGCCTTCCTGGTCCGCGACGGCCAGTCCGAGGAGATTCGACCGAAGCTCCGCATCGCCCAGACGGGCGCCATCGAGCTCACCGTGCGGGGCAGCGATCTCGGCGCGGGCGGTGGCACCGGCAACGGCAAGCTGCGCATCGCCGTCAGCCGCCCGGAGCACGTGAGCGAGATCGATCCCAAGGCCGCGGTCGAGGCCACCCTCGGCGCCAACCTTCGCTGGTTGACCGTGCCGGTCGAGCTCGACCACCCGTAGGCTCGCGTGTGACAAGCGCGCGACAGCGCGTCAGATCCGCGAGCGACGCCGCGTAGAAAGATGGGAACGGAAGGCACCGACCACGCATCGGACTTGATTCGACGTCCAGGTTCCACGTTCCAGAGGCACATTCGAGTCCACGCACCGATGCCCGCCCGGGGGGCGAGCTTCCATCGGTGTCGCGTTTTTGGGGGAGGCATCACTTGCGTCGAGAATTCAATGTCACGCACCGACGGATCCTGACGGGAAACCAGCCACGTGGGGTGGTCACCCCTCCCGCCGCTCTCGAGCCGCCACGCGAATTTCCGCGACCGCGCCTGGTCGAGTCGGCCCCCCAGCGTCCGGAGTGGGATCCGGACGGGTGGGAGGACTCGGAGCTCGGGTGGGACACGCGCGCCCCGCTGCCGCCGGTGTCCGCGCAGGCACCACACGCGAACGCGCGGCCCGGCGGCCGTTCGCTCGACGAGCTGGTCGCGCGGGTGGCGCCCTCGCGGGTGAGCGTCGTCATCACCGGCGAGACCGGCAGCGGCAAGGACGTCCTGGCGCGAAAGATTCACGCGTCCTCGCCCCGGGCGGCCCGGCCGTTCGTCAGCGTCAACTGCGCCGCCTTCTGCGAGAGCCTGCTCGACAGCGAGCTCTTCGGCCACCAGAAGGGAGCCTTCACCGGGGCCGAGCAGTCGCGCCCGGGGCTGATCGAGGCGGCCGATGGAGGGACCCTCTTTCTCGATGAGCTCGGCGAGCTGTCTCCGCCCGCGCAGGCCAAGCTGTTGCGCACCATCGAGACCCGCTTCGTCACGCGCGTCGGCTCGACGACGCCCCACCTCGTCGACGTGCGATTCGTGGCGGCCACCCACCGCGACCTGGAGATCGCCGTCCAGACGGGCCGCCTGCGGGCCGACCTGCTCTACCGGCTCGATGGGGTCCGCATCCACTTGCCGCCGCTGCGCGCACGTCCCGCGGACATCCTGCCGGCGGCCGAAGCGTTCCTCGACGAGCTGGCCCGGCGCGAGGGGATCGCGCGCCCGACCCTCACCGAGGGCGCGCGACACCTGCTCGCGACCCACGGCTGGCCCGGCAACTTCCGCGAGCTGCGCAACGTGGTCGAGCGCGCCGCGATCGTCTGCGATCGGGCGGTCATTCACGCCGAGGATCTCCTGATCTCGAGCGGGGAGGATCGGCGGCTGTCGAGCCTGCGCGACCCGACCACGCGCCCGGGCAATCCGCCGCTCACTTCCGAGGCCACACCGGACGCGGAAGCCGGAGCCGCCCGGAGCGCCCCGCGTCCGCGGGATGCACGCACCCCTCAGGGCCCGTCGGAGGGCGAGCGCATCCGATCGGCGTTGAGCTCCTGCGCGGGCAACCAGACGCGGGCGGCGAAGTTGCTCGGCATCTCGCGGCGCACCCTCATCACCCGGCTCGAGGAGCACGGGATTCCGCGCCCGCGTGCGGGGCGGCTGCGCCCGGTCGCCGCAGCGAAAAGTTGACGCCTGCGTCGCGACCGACGGAAGATGGTCGCAACGACATGCAAGCCCCTCCCGTGCTCCAGAGCAACCACCCGGCGCCTCTCCGACGAACCTCCGAAGCCGGGGGAGCCGCCGGAATCGCGGGCAGCGCCGGAGCGACGGGAGGGACGGGATCGACGGCCGCCTTCGAGCTCAAAGGAGTGGTCGCCCCCCTGACGGTGCTGCGCTTGCGCTCGACCGATGTCCGGACCATCGAACGTCAGCTGCGGGTGAAGATCGCCGAGATGCCCCAGTTCTTCTTGCACGCGCCGGTGCTGCTGGATCTGGGCGCGCTCGGGCCGATGGCCCGGGCCCTCGACTTCTTCGGGATGGCCGCCGCGCTTCGCGCCTGCCACATGGTTCCGGTCGCCATCACGGCCGCCAGCGACGATATCCGGGGGAGCGCCGCCGAGGCGGGATTCGGCTTCGTGGCTCCGCCCTCCGCTCGACTCGGGGGCCGCTCGGTCGCCGGCGAGGCGGCGGCCACGCCCGGCACGCCTGGCATACCCTCCTCGGGCTCCACCACGCCGGGCCCCGAGCTCGACGGACGCCCGGCCGCGGCCGTCGCCGCGGAGCCCCGGGCGGCGAGCGGCCCCGGCACCGCAGGCGGCAGCTCCTCTGCCCAGGTCCGCCCCGCCCCGCCCCGCCCGCACCGGCCTCCCCTGGTGATCCGTCAGCCCGTGCGCAGCGGCCAGATCATCTACGCCGAGCGCAACGACGTGGTGGTGCTGGCGCCCGTGAACCCCGGGGCCGAGGTGATAGCCGACGGGAACGTGCACATCTACGCCCCGCTGCGTGGACGGGTCGTGGCGGGCGCCCAGGGCTTCACCGACGCGCGCATCTTCTGTCAACGCCTCGAGGCGGAGCTGGTGGCGATCGCCGGCGCCTACATGCTGGCGGACGACATCCCGCTCGAGGTCCGCGGCAAGCCCGCGCAGGTGTACCTCGAGGACGGTCACTGTCGGGTCGCCGCGCTCTGATCCGGCATCTCGATCGAACCTGCAAAAAAATTTGTGCTTTGCCGAGTTTGGGCGCCTGATTGGACAGGTTCTTTTTTCGGTTCTCCCGTCGGTTCTCCTGATCGATGGCAATGAAAATGGAGGCTCATGTGTCGAAAGTCGTCGTCGTAACTTCGGGCAAAGGCGGAGTGGGAAAGACCACCACCAGTGCCAACATCGCCGCCGGTATCGCCCAGCGCGGCCATAAAACGGTGGCCATCGACTTCGACGTTGGGTTGCGCAACCTGGATCTGGTGCTCGGCTGCGAGCGTCGCGTGGTCTACGACTTCGTCAACGTGCTGAAGGGCGAGGCCAAGCTGAACGTCGCGCTCATCCGGGACAAGCGCATCGAGAACCTCCACGTCCTGCCCGCCTCGCAGACCCGCGACAAGGACGCCCTCGACCCCGAGGGCGTGGGTCGGGTCCTCGAGGAGCTGAAGTCCATGGGCTTCGAGTACATCATCTGCGACTCGCCGGCCGGCATCGAGAAGGGCGCCCAGATGGCCATGTACTTCGCGGACGAGGCGATCATCGTCGCCAACCCGGAGGTGTCGTCGGTGCGGGACTCCGATCGCGTGCTCGGGCTGCTCTCCGCCAAGACCAGCCGCGCCGAGGTGGGCAGCGCCCCCATCAAGAGCCACCTGCTCCTCACGCGGTACTCGCCGGCCATGGTCAAGCGCGGCGAGATGCTGAGCGTGGGCGACGTGCTCGAGCTGCTGGGGATCCCGCTGCTCGGCGTGATCCCGGAGTCGAAGGCCGTGCTGCAGTCCTCCAACAAGGGCATGCCGGCCATCCTGGACGAGACCACCGACGTCGCCCAGGCCTACCTCGACGTGGTCTATCGATTCCTCGGCGAGGAACGCGAGCAGCGGTTCATCGAGGAGGAGAAGCGCGGACTCCTGCGCCGCCTCTTTGGATAGTTCCCTCAACCCGAAAGGCCACCGAGGAATCACCATGGCGTTTTTCGACTATTTCAAGCGTACGACCAAGTCCGCGTCGCTGGCGAAGGACCGCCTGTCGGTCATCGTCGCGCGCGAGCGGGTCGGCACCCGGGGAGGCCCCGACTATCTGGCGCAGCTCCAGCAAGAGCTGCTGGCGGTCCTGGCCAAGTACGAGAAGATCGACCTGCAGCACGTCTCGGTCAGCCTCGACAGCACCGGAGGCTGCGACGTCCTCGAGCTCAACATCCTGCTCCCGGAGCCCGCCGATCACCAGTCGCTCGGCAATGCCCGCGGCGGCATGAGCGGGCGTCCGCAGTCCAAGGCCTCGGCCTGAGCTGAACGGCTGGTCGACGCGGCTTCGCCGGGTTGACCAGCGGGGCAAGGGGGGACCCAGAGGCGCGGGGCGGTCCCCCTGCTCAATCAATAGCCTTTCTGCATGTCGGCGAGATCGCCGACCCGGAGCTCCCGGGTGGCGTGGGAGATCCAGCCGATGCTGCTCTCGCTCTGCACGTCGACAGCGATGATCTCGCCGACGGCGTGGGGCGGGAAGCGGTGATCGGAGGCGTCCCAGTCCTCCATGACCCGCTTGATCCCGTCCCCCTGACGCAGGACCAGGAATCGGTTCCCGACCGCCACCCCGTGGCGCAGCCCTCGGTTGAGGACCACGAACATCTGGTGGGCGACGAGGAGATTCGGCGAGACCGCGGCCACGATGCGCGCGCTCATCGAGGCGGCGTTGGGCCTCGGCGCGAGGGTCTTGAACAGGCGGCGCAGGGGGCCGACCCGGTAGCCCCGCTCCACCGGCTCGACCAGATCGACGAGGCGCGCGCTGGCGATGGCCGTGGCGTTGCGATCGGCGAGGCCGTCGATGACCACCTCACCATAGACGTGAACCAGGTATCCGAGGGTCAGGCTCGACCCGGGCTCGCGGATGGGATGCTCGGTCTCGACCTGGTACACCGAGAAGCGCGCGCCCGGACGGGGCGGCTCGGCCCTCGGGAACTCGACGTACACCTGATCGCCGGAGGAGAGCATGATCTTCTCCTCCACCGACCCGAGGACGGTGCCGGCCGACTTGAGGGTGCCGTCGTCGACGAAGCCGAGCTGCCGAACCTCCGCGCTGTCACCGAGGCCGCCTGGGCGCGTCCCCCGGGCCAGCGGCGCGCGGGCCGCGACGGGGGTGGGCGCCGGGTCGGCTCCCCTGGGGCTCGCCCCCTCGGTGGGAGGCGGGCGTCGCAACCGGATGGTCTGTCCCGGGAAGATCCAGTGCGGATTGGTGATCTCGGGGTTGAGGGCCCACAGCTGCGGCCAGCGCCACGGCTCCCCGAAGTACTTCTCCGACACGGTCCACAGCGTGTCGCCGCGACCGACGCGGTGACTGGCGGGCATCTCATCGGGTGGGATGTCCTCGCCGGCTGGCGGCTCGAGATCGCCAGCCGAGACCGCCGGCTCCTCCGACCCGGCGGTCGAAGCGGTGCGCGCGACAGGAGCCGGCGCGGCTGCGAGTCGCGGGGCGGCGCTCCACGCCGAGATCACCGCGACGGCCTTGACCAGGAGACCCACGGAGCGCCCACGGGGACGGGCGAGCCCGCCTCGGAGACCAGCCGGAGACCTCACGGGGTGACCAGCCGGGCCAGCCGAGGCACCTGGGCTCCCTGGGTCCCCTGGGCCTTGACGGCGGCCCTCCCGCCTGGCGCCTGGCTCGAGCTCGGGAGTCCAGCCGGGCTCGCGCTCGCGCCCGGGGGCGAGCGCGGCGCCAGGCCAGCCTGCGGCGGCTGGTCGGCCGGACGCGCGAGCTCGGTGGTCGCCAGGCGGGCGGCCTCGTGCTTGGGAAACTCCCGGGTCAACCGCGTGAGCATCGCGCGCGAGCCGGTTCGATCCCCGAGGTAGGACAGGCTGAGCGCGAGCTTCAGCATCGCATCCGGTACCTTGCTTCCCTTCGGGTACCGGGTCATGACCAGGCGAAACCCTTGCTCCGCGAGGGCGAACTGGCGTCGATCGTAGTCGCTCTCGGCGATCCAGTACTGGCAACTGGCGGCCTGCTCATGGGCGGGATAGCTGGCGAGGAAGCGTCGAAAACCGGCGATGGCCTGGTTCTCGTGGCCCGATCGCAGGGCCGCCAGCGACTCGCGGTAGAGCCGGAGCGGCTCGATCTCCCGACCGGCCGCGGCGGGGGCCGGGGTCACCCCCGTGCCCGACCCACCCGAGGGCGGCGCACGGCCGGCAACCGCGACCCTGGAGGTGGTCTGGCCGGGGGGATGCGCGTCGGCTCCCCAGAGGCGGAGCTGCGGACGACGCACCACCTTTCGTCGTGTCGACCCCGGCGCCGACCCCGACGTCGGTCCGCGCGCTTCTCCCACGTACTCGACCGGCTGATCATCGACCAGGCTCCCCGGGGGCCCGGCGGGATCGGCCGCCGCCAAGGTGGACGAAGATGGAGGCGACGGCGAGGACGCGGTCCCTCGGTCGGCGGACCTCGACACCACCTTGGGCGCCGACGACCGCTCGGCGCTGACCGACCCCGACGGCCCGTCCTTCATCGCGGGGGCGGCGCCCTCGGCGGTGAGCTTGCGAACCGCCAGACCGCCACGAGACTTCGGTGGATCTCCGTGGGTGCGGCTTTCGAGCTGGTCCTCGAGGACGAACACCCGGTTCTCGAGCTCCTCGATGCGCCGCACGTAGCCCGCGTTCTTGGCCCGCAGGTCGGCGATGGTCCGGTCGCCGTCCGTCGCCACGGGCCCCGGGGTGGTCGCGGGCGCCGAGCCGCGCCAGGTCCCGCAGCCACCTGCTCCACAAGCGGCGATACCCACCCACACCCCGACGCCGAGCACCCGCGCTCGGGTCGCCCCCACTCTCCGAGGCTCCGGGCGGTCCGGCAGCGCGCGCACGCGGTTCACGGCACCAGGCGACATCGACACCGTCGATCATCGTAGACCTTCGGGCGCGCCCGGTCAAAGCCCCTGCGGAGCCATCGGAATCCGCAGAGCCCCGGATCGTCGGATCGCCCAGATCGCCGAGCTCGGCGCTCAGAGCTCGCCGAGCTCGGCGAGGATTCGATCGGCCCCGTTTCGGAGCATGCGCTCGGCCATCTCGCGCCCGAGGCGCGCGGCCTCGGACCGCCGCCCGCGGCCCTCGTCGCGCACGACCAGCGACGCGTCGGGGCGACCGACGAGGCCCCGCAGCCAGATCTCGTCGCCATCGCCATCGAGCACGGCGTGGCCCGCCACCGGGGTGCGGCACCCCACCCCGAGCCCGAACAGCAAGGCCCGCTCCGCGGTCACGGCGATCTCGGTGTCGGGATGGACCAAGGGCAGGCACGCCTCGCGGACCCGGGCGTCGTTGGCGCGAGTCTCGATCGCGAGCGCACCCTGGCCGATGGCCGGGAGCATCTCGTCGACCGACAGGCGTTGCGCGATGCGGTCCGAGAACCCCAGGCGGTCGAGGCCGGCGGCGGCCAGCACCGCGGCGTCCACCACCCCTTCGGCGACCTTGCGCAGCCGCGTGTCCACGTTCCCGCGCAGCAGCTCCACCTCGAGGTCGGGGCGCATCGTTCGCAGCAGGCACACGCGCCGCAAGCTCGAGGTCCCGACCCGGCTCCCGCCGGGCAGCGCCGCGAGCGACTGATTCGAACGACTGATGAGCACGTCGCGCGCGTCCGCGCGCTCGGGGATCGCCGCCAGGACCAGCCCCGGCGCCAGGGCGGCCGGCACGTCCTTGAGGCTGTGCACCGCCAGATCGATCGCCCCGCGCAGCAGGGCCTCCTCGATCTCCTTGACCCAGACGCCCTTGCCCCCGCGTTCGATGACCGGGCCGCTTTGAAATCGGTCGCCCTCGGTCACGATGATCTCGAGCGCGGTCTCGAGCCCGGGCGTGGTGCGACCGAGCTCGGCCGCGATGTGCCGCGCCTGCCACAGCGCCAGGGCGCTGCCGCGCGTCCCGATCACGATGCGATTGGCGCCCCGCTGGCCCGCAGACGGCTGGGGTTTGACGATGGGCGTGGTGGTCATGGTTTTCCTCCCTGCCGGGAAAGCAGGTTGCCGACGACACCCGCGACGTGGCCACCACTTGCGGTCGCCGCGACCTCCGCGGCCTCCGCGGCATCCAGGCTGGGGGCGACCCCCACGCCTTGGGCGGACTGGGGTGGCCGCGCGGCCTCCGGCGCGCCGTTCGCGTCCTCCCCCTGGTTCGAGTCCATGCCCGCGCCGCGCGGGTGCTCCTCGCCAACCGGAAGCTCGAAGAGGCGCTGGACCGCCGCGATCAGCGCCGCTCCCTCCACCGCATCGGCGCCACCCTTCTTCAAGGCCACCTGCGGGCCGTGCAGGACCTTCTTGGCGATGGCCTCGGCGATGCCGAGCACCGCCTGCCGATCGCGCTCGGCCAGGTGCGCGAGCTCCCGCAACAAGCCGCGCTCGGCTTCGCCTCGCGCGAGGTCGAGCACCCGGCTGCGAAGCGCGGTGATGACCGGCCCCACCCGGCGCCCCCGGTAGGCCTCGAGAAAACGCGCCACCTCCTGCTCCACCATCACCTCGGCGCGATCGGCCTCACCCCGCCGCTCCTCGCGGTGCTCGTTGGCCAGCTTCTGCAGATCGTCGATGTCCACCACGAAGATCCCCGAGATGTCGCCACATCCGGGCTCCACGTCGCGCGGGACCGCGATGTCGACCAGGAACAGCGGACGCCCGCGCCTCCGCTTCCGGATGCGGAGCAAGAGCTCGCGCGTGAGGATCGGCTGGCGCGCGCCGGTCGACGAGATCACGATGTCGGCGTCGACCAGGGCCCCCTCGAGGCCCTCGAAGGGGACCGTGGTGCCACCCACGCGCCGAGCCAGCTCGTCGGCCCGCGCCGGGGTGCGGTTGGTGACCAGAAGCCGCGCGCCCTGTCCACCGAGGGCCCGCCCGGCCAGATCGGCCATCTTCCCCGCGCCGATGAGCAGCACCGTGCGCCCTTCGAACCCGTCGAAGATGCGCCGGGCGTACTCGATGGCCACCGAGCTGATGGACACGGAGTTCCGCGCGATCTCGGTCTCGCGGCGAATCCGCCGGGCGATCCGGAAGGCCCCGGAGAAGCAGGCGCCGAGCACCGGCCCCACCGCCCGCGCCGCCAGCGCCGAGTCGTGGGCCTGCTTCACCTGGCCGAGGATCTGCGGCTCGCCCACCATCAGCGAATCCAGGCTGGACGCGACCCGGAAGAGGTGGTGGACGGCCTCGACGTCCACGCGCACGTAGAGGTGCGGGGTGAGCTCGGCCTCGGTGGTGCCAGCCCGCGCCGCGAAGTCCCGCTGCAGCGCCACGATGGCGGCGTCGAGATCCGGCGACACGGCATAGACCTCCACCCGGTTGCAGGTGGAGAGCACCGCCACCTCGCGCACCTCCGGGAGGCTCCCGAGCTGCTGGATGGCCCCCGACATCTGCTCGGGCGCCACCGCCAGACGCTCGCGCACCGCGAGGGGCGCCGTCCGATGCGAGAGCCCCATGACCAGAAAGTCGATCCCGCCCGGCATGACCCTACCTTGGCCCCTTCATCGGCCCCTTCATCGGCCCCTTCATCGGACTCTTCATCGGACTCTTCGGCGCGCGGAAGGTCATGCCGCGTACCTCAAGATGTACGCGATGAGCACCAGCAGGGTCCCGCCAAATCCTCCGAGGGTCAGCCAGGCGGCCCGCCGCCCCTGCCAGCCGGCACCGAGCCGCGCCACCAGCAACACCCCGAAGGCCAGCCATGCCGCCATGGCGAAGAAGTACTCCGGCCGGTGGGCCTCGGCGCTGCTGACGCCGCCGAGCCGGCCGATCCAGACGGCGCCGGTGACCAGGGCCACCGTGAAGATAGGGAAGCCCACCGACACGCACCTCAGCGCCAGACGATCGAGCAGCGCGAGCGGCGCCTCGTCGGTGGACAGATCGAACGCGCGCCCGAACTGCTTGCGCTTGAGGCGGCGCTCCTGGACCAGGTAGAGCACCGCCAGCACGGCCGCCAGCGCGAAGACCGCGACGCCGAGGGTGGCCAGGAACACGTGCGTGCGGCCGAGCGCCCCCATGCGCGGAGCGTCTGGCTCGGCGGGCACGCCCCGCCCGAGGAGGAGCAAGATCAGCGCGGCCGGCACCGCGAAGGCCCCGGCCGCCGTCAGGTGGTAGCGGAGGGTGGCGAGCAGGTAGCCCGAGGCCACCAGGAACCCGACGAAGGCCACGGCCTCGGGCGTGGAGGACACGGGGTTCTGGGCGGCGAGGCAGCGCGCGCCGATGTCGACGATCTGCGCGAGCACACCGAGCGCGAGCGCGACGCGTCCCGCCTTGGCAGCGGCCGGATGGGGCGAGAACAGGTTGCCGAGGAAGAACGCGGACGCGAAGGCGTAGGCCAAAATCTCCACCGTGGTCAAGGTGGTCACCCGAGATCTTGTAGCACGCCCCGCCCTCTCGAGCGCTGCCGGACTCCCCCATCCCCCCGCTCCCTACCCCCCCGTCCTCGTCCCCGTCCCCGTTCCCTGTCCGCTCGATCGGCGCCCGAGGACCGCGACGAGCCCGAGCCCGGCCACCGGAAGCCATGACAGCGCCTGGAACGCATGCTAATCAGATCAGCAACATGGCGAGCGCAAATCTCCTCGAGGTCACCGACAGCAACTTCAAGACCGAGGTCCTCGATTCGAAGACTCCGGTCCTGGTGGATTTCTGGGCCGCCTGGTGCGCACCCTGCCGGGCGATCGCGCCGCACGTCGATGCCCTCGCCACCGAGTACGCCGGGAAGCTGAAGGTCGGCAAGTGCGACATCGACTCCAACCAGGGCATCCCGCAGCAATTCGAGATCCGCAGCATCCCCACCCTGCTGGTCTTCAAGGACGGCAAGGTCGTCGGCCAGCTGGTGGGCGCCGTCGCCCGCACCAAGATCGAAGATCTGGTCAAGAAGGCGCTTTGATCGCGCCTGGATCTCGGCGCCGGGCTACTCGGATGTGGTGAGCGTGCGGAGCGCCGGCTCGGCGGGACCAACGGCGCGGAAGCCACCGAGGGCCTCGGCTCCCGAAGAGGTGGGCCGGCTGGGCAGAGGCGCCGCCTTGGGCAGGATCGAGGGAAAGGCGGGAGGAGGGACCACCTGGGTCGCGACACCTGGAACGACGCCGCCGGTGACGGTCCGCGCGCGGCGCGCGCCCGTGAGGCGGCCCAACCGGGACTCGAGCCGGGACCCGGCATACCCCTGCCAGAGCGAGCCCCAGCCCACGTAGGCGAACCCGCAGAGGAACAGGGCCAGGAACGGCATGGACACGTAGTGACCGTTGCGCAGCGCGAAGACCATCGCGATGACGAAGTAGCCGGCCATGGCCATCTCGATGAACGGGGTGAGCGACTTCGCGGCGCGGTACTTCTTGCCGCTCCACGACTCGAGCCGCCCCCGGATTCCGTGCTTGGGGGTGCGCACGAACTCGGTCTCGCGCCCGAGCAGGGCCTCGACCACCGCGCGCGTCTGGTTCACGCAAAGTCCGATCCCCACCGACATCACCAGCGGCAGGCGACGGAGGACCGCCCAGGGGATCCCCGCGCGCGCGCCCGGGTTGGTCAGCCGCCGGATCTCTCTTTGTGACGCCAGGTAGAACGAGGCGATGCTGAGCGTGGTGCCGAAGAACAGCGGCAGGTCGATCAGCAGCACCTCGCGAATCCCGTGCTTGGTGCGCAGCGCGAGGTTCGGCAACAGCAGGAGCGAGAGCAGCAGCAGCAGCGGATACGCCAGGTTGTTGGTCAGGTGGAAGAAGGCCTCGGACTTCTGCGAGAAGGTCGCGTTCGAGCGCAGGATGGTCGGCAGGAGCTTCTTGGCCACCTGCACCGAGCCCTTGGCCCAGCGGAACTGCTGCGCCTTGAAGGCCGACATCTCCACCGGCAGCTCGGCGGGCGAGGCGATCTCCGGCAGGTACACGAACCTCCATCCCCGCAGCTGGGCCCGGTAGGACAGATCCATGTCCTCGGTCAACGTGTCGTGCTGCCAGCCCCCGGCGTCAGCGATGGCGGAACGCCGCCAGATCCCGGCCGTGCCGTTGAAGTTGAAGAAGCGCCCGGACCGGTTCCGCCCGGCGTGCTCCATGATGAAGTGCCCATCCAGCATGAGCGCCTGGATCTCGGTGAGCGAGGAGAAGTCACGGTTCACGTGCTCCCAGCGGCACTGGACCACCGCCACCTTGGGATCGACGAAGTGGTGGATGGTCTTCTCGAGGACGTCGGCCTTGGGGAGGAAGTCGGCGTCGAAGATCAAGACGAACTCGCCCTTGGCGGTGCGCAGCCCATTCTCGAGGGCTCCGGCCTTGAAGCCCGACCGGTCGACCCGGTGCACGTATTCGATCTCGAGCTCGGGGTGGCGAACCGCCAGCTCCGCGAGCTTGCGGCGGCAGATGTCGCGCGTCTCGTCGGTGGAGTCGTCGAGGACCTGGATCTGGAAGCGATCGCGCGGGTAACGAATCTCCGCGACGGAGTCCAGCAGCCGCTCGACAACGTACATCTCGTTGAAGAGCGGGAGCTGCACGGTCACAGCCGGGAGATCGGCGAATGCGCCGGCTGCCCGTGGGCGCCGGTTCTGGTGGCGGTAATAGAGGTACACCAGGGTCGAGCGGTGAAATCCATAGAAGGCCAGCACCAGCAGCACGGCCAAGTAGGTGCCGACCAAGACCGTCGCGAGATCCATGCCTTCGAGGTTACGGGGGCAATTGTCGCGCGATTGTCATTCCTTGTGATTCTTTGTAGGACGGACACCGTCATGTCCACCGAGTTGCCGTTCTATCAAATTGACGCGTTTACACGCGTCGGGCAAGTCGACGCGTTCACACGGGTCGGGCAGGTCGACGCGTTCACACGCGTCGAGGCTTCGGTCGCTCAGCCCTTCACGGGGAATCCGGCGGCGGTCTGTCCGCTCGATGCCTGGTTGCCGGACGGGCTCATGCAGGCCATTGCGATGGAGAACAACCTCTCGGAGACGGCCTTCCTGGTGCCCGAGGGCGCCGAGTTCCGGCTGCGCTGGTTCACCCCGACCCGCGAGGTGGACCTGTGTGGACACGCGACCCTGGCCAGCGCCGCAGTGGTCTTTTCACACATCGCCCCGCGCCGCATCCAGGTGGAGTTCGAGACCCGGAGCGGGACGCTGATGGTCCGGCGGGCCTGGGCCTCGGAGGGGTTGCCCGCCGGATCTCTGGTGATGGACTTCCCGGCGCTTCCAGCGGTCGCGCTGGAAACCGTGCCGGACGACCTGGTTGCGGCCCTCGGAGCCCGTCCCGTTCAGGTCCTCTCCGGGCGCTCCCTGGTCGCCGTGTTCGCGGACGCCGATACGGTTCGTGAGCTCCGGCCCGACCTCGCGGCCGTGTCGCGGCTCGAGACCCATGCGGTCATCGTGACCGCCGCCGGTACGGGCCGCGACGGCGACGTCGACTTCGTGTCGCGCTTCTTCGCGCCGCAACAGGGCGTCCCCGAGGACCCGGTGACCGGCTCGGCCCACTGCACCCTCACGCCCTACTGGGCCGAACGGCTCGGGCGCGCGGGCCTGCGCGCTCGGCAGGTGAGCGCCCGCGGGGGCGAGCTCGCGTGCACGCTCGAGGGAGACCGCGTCCGCCTCGCCGGCACCACCCGCCTCGTCATCCGCGGCCACTTCTTGATTGATTGAATCGGGGACGCGGCTCGCTGCCGCTCGTGGCGATTTTGTCGGGGACGCGGCTCGCTGCCGCTCGCACGTCCCCGCGCCCCTCTCGCTCCGCGCGGCAAAGCCGCGCTCCGCTGGCCCGAACAGCGGGAGGTCCGGGGGAGGAACCCTTTTTCCCGCGGCTCAGACTTCGGTCATCCAGCCGTGCGGATCGGGGGCGCGACCGTACTGGATGTCGGTGATGGCGGTGAAGAGCCGCCGCGCCAGCTCGCCGGGCTGGCCGTCGTGGATCAACATGCGCTTGTCCTGCCAGCCGAGCTCTCCCACCGGGGTGATCACCGCGGCGGTACCGCACCCGAACACCTCACGCAGGGTTCCGCGGTCGCTGGCCAGCGCCAGCTCCTCCTTGGTGATGATCCGCTCGCTGACCCGGTAGCCCCAGCCGCGGCACAGGGTCAACACCGTGTCTCGGGTGACGCCGCCGAGGATGGTCCCGTCGAGCGCCGGGGTCACGACCTCGTCCCCCAGGACCACCATCAGGTTCATGGTCCCGACCTCTTCGAGGTGCTGGTGGTGAACGGCGTCCGTCCACAGGACCTGATCGTAGCCCCGCTTCTTGGCCTCCTCGGCGGCCAGCAGGCTGGCCGCGTAGTTCGCGCCGGCCTTCACCGCGCCGAGCCCGCCCGGGGCGGCCCGCACGTAACGCTCCTCGATCCAGATCCGGGCGGGGCTGAAGGCCGCGCCGTGATAGGCCCCGACCGGCGAGCCGATGACGAAGAAGGTGTAGCGCTTCGACGGTCGCACGCCGAGGAATGGCTCGGTCGCGATCAGCGTGGGCCGCAAGTACAGAGCGGTCCCCGGCGCCGCGGGGACCCAGTCCTTGTCCGCGCGCACGAAGGCCACCAGCAACGCCGACATGAGCTCGGGATCGATCGCCGGCATGCACAGCCGAGCCGCTCCGTTCGAGAGCCGACGACAGTGCCGATCGGCGCGAAACAACCGCACGCTGCCATTCTCGGCCCGAAAGGCCTTGAGCCCGTCGAAGATCTCCTGCCCGTAGTGGAACACCGCCGACGCGGGATCGAGCGAGAAGTTGCCGTAGGGAACCACCCGCGGGTTCTGCCACCCCTCCCCCTCGGTCCATTCGGCCATGGCCATGTGATCGGTGAAGGACCGGCCGAAGACCAGATCGGCGTCGAGCGGCTTGGGTTTGCGGGCAGTCACCAGCTCGATCCGGATGGCAGTCATTGCCCGCTCAGAATATCCCGCCCCCGTCTCGTCTGCCAGCGTCGGGCCGGATATGCTCGGCGCGATATGGCCGGCAAGCCCACCCCGCGCAAAGCCGCTGCGCCCCCTCCGTCCGGTGCCTCGCCTCGAGGTCCCCGAGAGCCTCGAGGTCCGCGCACCAGCCCTCCCGCCCGTCCAGGCCGCCACTGGCTCCTCAAGAGCGAGCCCGCCTCGTTCTCGATCGACGATCTCGAGCGGGCCCCCGAGCAGACCACCTTCTGGAGCGGCGTTCGCAACTACCAGGCCCGGAATCTCTTGCGCGACGAGCTGGCGGTGGGAGACGGCGTGATCTTCTATCACTCGAATGCCAAGCCCCCGGCCGCGGTCGGGCTCGCCGAGGTGGTTCGGGGGGGCTACCCGGATCCCACGCAGTTCGAGCCCACGTCCGAATACTTCGACCCGGCCGCCACCCCTGACGCCCCGCGCTGGTACGTGGTCGACGTGAGGTTCCAGGAACGATTTGTGCGCGACGTGTCACTGGATGACATGCGGACGATCCCCGCCCTTCATGACATGGTCCTCCTCAGACGTGGCTCGCGCCTCTCCGTGCAGCCGGTCAGCCCCGAGGAGTGGAAGGCCATCGTCGCGCTCGGTCGTCGTCGCGCCTGAGCGTCCCCCCTTCCTTCGGTCCTCCACACCACACCACACCACGCGGCGCCGCCCCCAACACACCTGCCCGGACCAACCACCTTGGAGCACCCACCGTCTGGAATGCACCACTTCGCGATCAAGGTCCACGACCTGGCCGCCGCGGAGGCGTTCTACTGTGGGATCCTGGGGCTGCCGGTGGTCACCCGGTGGCGGTATCCGGAGAGGCCGGATTCGCGGGGGGGAGGCGGGGCCGACGAGCGCTCGCTGTGGGTCTCCACCGGCGACGGCGCGGGCGGGTTCCTGGCGCTCGAGCGCCTGGACGCCGACCCGACCGCCCCGACCCCCCCCGTGGCAGGGGGCGAAGCCCCGACATGGGGCGCGACCGCCCCCGCCCCGGCCGAGAGCGCCGGGCACCACCTCCTCGCCCTTCGCATACGGACCGAGGAGCGGCCGGCCTGGGAAGACCGCCTGCGACGGGCGGGGATCGCGGTCACCCACCGGACCGCCTTCACGATCTACTTCGCGGACCCCGAAGGGAATCGTCTCGGCCTGTCCCACTATCCCGAGCCTGCGCCCGGGCTCTCGGGCGGCGGTGCTCCGGATTCCGGGCGATCTGACGAGGACCCCTCCCTGCGAGCTTCGAGTTGAGCCCATGGCGCGCGTGACCTTCCTGCCAGACCACACCACCGTCGCGGCCGCGGTCGATGAGTCCCTCTTCGAGGTCGGCCGTCGCAACGGCGTGAAGATCAGCACCTCCTGCGCGGGCAAGGCCAGCTGTGGTCTGTGCCGGGTGGTGATCGTGTCCGGCGAGAAGCACCTCTCCCCCATGGGCCCCCTCGAGCGGCGGCACCTCGGCAACGTCTACTTCATCACCCGGCAGCGGCTGTCCTGTCAGACGCGGCTCACCTCGGACGACGCCGAGGTCACCGTCGAGGTGCTGTGATCCGGGCAGAAACATCGCGTGACAAAAGATCCCGCTTGCCCCAGAGTGCAGGCCCCACGGGAGCGACTCCATGATCAAACAATTGGTTGACCTGTTTCACCAGATCTACAACGTGCGGGGCATCGTCGAGTGGGGAGGCCTGCTGGCGCTGGTGGTGATCGTCTTCTCGGAGACCGGCCTGCTGGTGGGCTTCTTCCTGCCGGGGGACTCCTTGCTCGTGACCGCCGGCATCTACTGCAACCCGATCCACCCGGGTGAGGCTCCCCTCCTCGGCTTCTGGTCCGTCAACCTGGCGGTGATCGCCGCGGCCATCCTCGGCGACACCGTGGGGTACTGGATCGGCTCCAGCAGCGGTCCACGGCTCTTCACCCGCGAGCAGTCGCTCTTCTTCTCGCGCAAGCACCTGCTCCGCACCAAGGAGTTCTACGAACGCCACGGGGGCAAGACCATCATCATCGCCCGCTTCATGCCCTTCGTCCGCACCTTCGCGCCGGTCGTCGCGGGGATCGGCCGCATGAGCTACCGGCGGTTCCTCGGCTTCAACGTGATCGGCGGCGTCGGCTGGGTGTTCGGCATGACCCTGCTCGGCTACGAGCTGTCCCGGGTCTTTCCCGATCTGAACAAGCAGATCGACAAGGTCATCATCGTCATCATCGCCGTCTCGCTGATCCCGGGCACGGTCAGCTGGCTGCTCAATCGAAGGAAAGCGAAATTTCCCACGGTCCCGGCCTGATGGCGAGGCGCACGGGCCCGAAGACGAGCCGGAAGGCAAAGCCGAAGCCGCAGCCGCACCGGAAGGAAAAGCGAGAGTCGAAGAGGAAGGCCGAGGCGAGGCCCGTGGGTCCCGCGGCCGCGCCGTCGCGCGGCGCGGTACCGTTTCCCGCGGTACCGTTTCCAAGGAAAGGAGAGCCGCCGAGCGAGGCCGAGTTCCTGGCGCGAATCCCGCTCGCGGTCGGCAAGAAGCTCGAGTCGCTGCGGACCTTCCTCCGCAAGCAGCGCGGAGTCTCCGAGTCCCTCTTCTACTTCGGTCCGAAGACGGGGTGGGCCTACCGGTACCTGCGGGGGGAGCAATCGGTCGCCACCCTCATGTTGCACGCCGGGCAGCTGATGGGGATCGTCGCCCTCGAGGGCCAGGCCCTGTCGACGATCGACTTCGCGGCGCTCTCGCCGGTGGCCGCGGCGGCGCGCAACGCCGCCCACGGCAGCCCGAGCCTGTCCTGGCTCGACCTGCCGGTGGATGGCACCGGGGCGGGGGACTTCAAGGTGCTGGTGAGGGCCAAGCTTCGCACCCTGCCACCTCCGCCGAGCGCGGAGACCGCCGCCGGCCCGGCGAGGGCCGTCGCCGCCCCGGACCCGGGACGGACGACCGGGAGCACGCGACGCTCACATCCACCGCCACCGCCACCGCCACCAGCCCCCTCTGCGGGGTCCGCCGACGGCGCGGGACGCGTCGAAGCCGCCCGTACTGCCCGGCCGCCCGGTCGCGCAAACCGCCTCTGACCGCTCCTCCCATCGCTCCTCAGACCGCTCTTCGGCCTCGCGTTGTGCTAAGTTTTCGCAGCGGTTTTCGGTTCTCTCGTCCTTCTGGAGCGCGCGAGGCGTGTCTCCTTCGGTTTTCGACCCGCGTCGAGGAGGCATGACCATGGCGGCATTCGGGACACTGACTCTTCTCATAGCTCTGGTGGTGGCCACCTACGCGGGGGCGGTCTCCCTGATCGGCGTCCGGCGCGGCAACCGGCGCCTGATCGAATCCGGGCGGGCGGGCGTCTATGCCCTGGCCGCGGTGCTCGGGATGTCGTCCGTGGCCATGTGGTACGCGTTCTTGACCCACGACTATTCGATCAAGTACGTGCAGCGCTACTCGGACGCGTCGTCCCCGCTCTTCTACCAGATCACCGCATACTGGGGCGGGCTCGACGGCTCGATCCTGTGGTGGGTCTTCCTGCTTTCGGTCTTCTCCGCCATCGCCATCTTCTCCAACCGACACCGGCACCGGGAGCTCTTGCCGTACGCGGTCACCATCCTGATGGTCATCGCTGACTTCTTTCTCTTCGTCATCATCTTCTACAAGAATCCCTTCTCGACGTTCATCGGCGAGGCACCCACCACCGGCAAGGGGTTGAACCCGCTCCTGCAAAACGCCTACATGGTCACCCACCCGCCGTCGCTCTACACCGGATTCGTGGGGATGAGCATCCCGTTCGCGTTCGGGCTGGCTGCCCTCATCTCGGGCCAGCTCGACGATGCCTGGCTGGTCTCGGTTCGGCGCTGGACCCTCGGGGCCTGGTTCTTCCTCTCCATGGGACTCACCCTCGGCATGCTGTGGGCCTACGAGGAGCTGGGCTGGGGGGGATTCTGGGCCTGGGATCCGGTGGAGAACGCGGGCTTCCTGCCCTGGCTGACCGCCACCGCCTTCCTGCACTCGATCATGATCCAGGAGCGGCGCGGGATGCTGAAGATCTGGAACGTGACGCTCATCATCCTGACCTTCTTCCTCACCATCTTCGGGACCTTCATGACCCGCTCGGGGATCGTGCAGTCGGTGCATGCTTTCGGTCAGGACACCCAGCTGGCCTGGATCTTCACGATCTTCATGGCGCTGATCCTGGTCGTCAGCTTCGGCTTCGTGATCAAGCGGATCCCGGAGCTGCGCGCGCGCGCCACCTTCGAATCCTGGCTGTCACGCGAGGCGGCCTTCACGGTGAACAACTGGATCCTGCTGCTGGCGGCCTTCTTCGTGCTGTTCGCCACCATGTTCCCGACCCTCTCCGAGGCGCTCACCGGCCAGCGCATCACCGTCGGGCCGCCCTTCTTCAACAAGTGGATGGTCCCGATCGGGCTCGCGCTGCTGTTCCTGACCGGCGTCGGGCCGCTCATCGCCTGGCGCAAGGCCACCCCGGGCAACCTGCGCTATCAGTTCGTCTACCCGCTCGGCGCGGCGGCGGTGACGGTGGCCATCTGTCTGTATGCCGGGCTCGGCCATGCGTGGGCCGCGGTGGTCAACTTCGGGTTCTGCGCGATGGTCTTCACCACCATCATCCAGGAGTTCGTCCGCAACCTCGCCATCCGCAAGAAGAACACCGGCAGCGACGTCCTGTCGGCGGGCATCGGGATGGTGCTGCGCAACCGGCGCCGCTACGGCGGCTACCTGGTCCACCTCGGGATCGTCCTCATGTTCCTCGGCTTCGCGGGGACCGCGTACCAGAAGGAGCAGGAGGCCCACCTCGTGCCCGGGCAGCGGCTCACCATCGGCAAGTACCTGGTCGAGTTCCAGCGCCTCGCCCACGAGGAGGACCGGCAGAAGGAGATGGTCACCGGAGAGCTGACCGCCTCGGTGGACGGCAAGGTCATCGACCACATGCGTCCGGCGCGCTGGTTCTTCCACGGCCACGAGGGTGAGCCCACCACCGAGGTGGCGATGCACCGGACCGCCGCCGAGGATCTGTACATCACCCTCGGCAACTACGATCTCGCCGACGGCAGCGCCATGGTCAAGGTGGTCATCAACCCGCTCGTCGACTGGATCTGGTTCGGGTTCATGCTGCTCGCCTTCGGGACCGGGATCGCGTTGCTGCCGGAGGCTGTCCTCGACCGGGTGCTGGCGCGCTCCCCGCAGCGGACCGGCGCGGGCTCGGAGCTGCCAGGCGCGCTGATGCTGGCGGTGGCGGTGGGCCTGGCGGCGCTGCTGGGCTCGGCCTCGGTCGCGCGCGCCGCCGACGACATGGTGGGGGTGCGCACGGGCGAGCCCCCGAGCCCCCAGGGGGTCGACGAGAACTGGCTGGTCCGCAACATCATCTGCCAGTGCGGGAGCTGCCGGCACAACCTGCTCGAGTGCGCCTCGGAGAACTGTGGCCACGCCGCCCAGGACCGGATCGAGATCCACGGTCTGCTCGGCCAGGGGAAGACCCGCGAGGACGTGATCCAGTACTTCATCCAGAAGTACGGCAGCCAGGTCGCGCTCGCTTCGCCCATCGACAAGGGGTTCAACCGGCTGGCCTGGGCGTTGCCCTATGGCGTGGGCATCGGGGCGGCGGGCTTGCTGGCGTACGGGGCCGTCCGGCTCGCCAGGCGCACCTCGGGCGGGGAGCCGGTCCCGGCCGGCGGACCGGCGGTCGGCGGGGCTGGTCCCGATCTGGCGTTGCGCGATCAGCTCGACGACGAGCTGAGCCACCTCGACTGACCCCAGGCGCCCTGCCCCGAAGGCAAGAAGAGCCAAGCCAAGCCCGACCAAGACGACCCCTCAAGACGCGAGGAAAGACACACGTGGCCACCGCTTCTCCCAGCAGCAGCCGCTCCAAGATCCCCGGCGGAACGAACGACGCCGAGGACCGGGACGCGGAGGCGTCCGGCCCCGACGGGGAGGCGCAAGGTCGCCGCGCGACCCGGGGGCGTTTCGATCCGAGGCGTGTCTCCACCTTGACCTGGGCGGCGCTGGGTGGGGTCCTGGCCGGGGCCTGGGCGAAGCTCGGGATGGGGATGGGCCTCGGACCGCCCCTGGTGATGACGGGGCTCGGAGGCTTCACGCTGGTGCTGGCGGCCGCCGCGCTCTGGCGGGTGGTCGATCCCCTGACCCGCGCCGAGGGCCGCGCCCCCGTCGACCTGCGGGCGCCCCACCGCATCCGCGAGCTCGAGCGGGAGAAGCAGGCGGTGCTGAAGGCGATCAAGGAGATCGAGCTCGACTACCAGATGCGCAAGATCTCCGAGCCGGACTACCGCGAGATGATCGAGCGCTATCGGGCCCGCGCACTGCGGATCCTCGGGGATCTCGCGGCCGGCAACGACTACCGCGTGCTCATCGAGCGCGAGCTCAAGGGTCGGCTGGCCGCCGTGGCGCGCGTGGGAGCCGCCGCCGCCGTTGCGGACCAGGCCAGTCTGGCCGAGGCGCCCACGGCGGCCGCCGGGATTCCCGGCCCGGCGGGAGCCGTCGACGCGGGCCCGCTCGCGACCGGGGCAAGGCCGTCCGCCGCCTCGCCGGCCGAGGACGAGCCGCGTCCCCTCCGCTGCGCGGGCTGCCAGACCGTGAACGATCTCGACGCCGAGTTCTGCAAGCGATGCGGAAAGAACCTGCTGTCCCCCGCCTCCTCCGTGCCCGCGTGAGCCCGCGCCTCCCTCGACCACGACGCAAGCCGTCGGATCTCCGCACGCGTCTCCGCACGCGCAGCGGGGCGCTCGGGCTCGGGCTCGGGCTGGCGGCGCTGACGTCCGCCCTGCTCGTCCTCGCGACCCCGACGCGGCCCTGCCTCGCGCAGCCCCGCGGGATGCCGAACCTGCGCGAGATCTCGGGGCGGCCGCTGCCCGACCGCGGAATGGCACCGGGCACCGTCTCGGTGCGGGTGGCCCGCCAGGCGCTGTCGAACCCGGTCGCCAACACCGAGGTGGTTGGCATCGTCGAGGCCGCCGGCGGCGACTCGCGGAAGCGCACCGCGCGCACCGACGGCGAGGGGCGAGCGATCTTCGATGGCCTCCGCCCGGGCGACCGCTTCCACGCCGAGGTGCAGGTGGGGACCGAGCTCGTCAAGTCGGACGTCTTCACGATCCCGGACGCGGGCGGCATCCGCACGATGCTGGTGGGCGAGCTCCCGGCCGACACCGGACAGCCGCCGGGCGGGGCGGAGGGCGGGGAGCCAGCCGGGCCCCCGG